>OLQY01002489.1_pt1 | contig 11521 bp, 10 predicted proteins | sample 1672851 | NCBI WGS metagenome assembly OLQY01 (sample SAMEA3136730, study PRJEB25190) | human gut metagenome | reverse complement strand
AATGAAATTTGAATTAACGTTCAAGGTTGTTTTGTTATTCAGTTATCAAGGTTTTTAGCTTTCTCTTACGAAAGCTTTTATATTTTATCACATCACTTTATTCTTGTCAAGAACTTTTTTAAAAAACTTTTTTCATCTTCTTTCGAAGATTTTTGCTTTTGCGATGCGAACTTTTATATATTATCACATGATTTTTAATCTGTCAAGAAGTTTTTTCGTTTTCTTTTAAGATTCTTGTCATTTTTCTTTTAAAAATGAGTTTCTCATGTGCAACGCATACTATATTATCATAACAATAGAGTTGCGTCAAGCATTTTTTGAAGATTTTTTTGTTTTCTAAGAAAGTACTAGATATTGTATTTTTTCTGTATTTTTATCATTCACGCCACATATCTGGCTTATTAAATTGTTATTTTTTTATCAAAATAAATAACCCCCAGAAGATTTAAGTCTTCCAGGGTTATTCTATAATGGCATATATTTTTTATTTTTATCTTGAAAATTCACAGGACTTCGCAGTTACACTCTTAATCTTATGACCGCTGGAGTAACCACAGGCTCTTAACCCTAACTGCACTACCTGATTCCAGCTTTTGCCGGAAAGTTCAATAATCGTATCATCATCGAATTCAATCACACAGGCGTCTTTGACTTCACATTCCGGTCCACACGCAATCTTATACATGTTCTTTCGACTTAATGCACCGATTTCTTCCAGAATATTAATCATGCGGTATACTGTAGCTGTTCCGATTCCAGAATCCTTCATAGATGCTTTATAGTAAATTTCTTTGCAACTGGAGCAGTCTTCATTCAAAATCACATCTAAAAGCATCTTTCTCTGTCTGGTAATCCGACAGCCACGCTCTTTTAACTTTTGCAATATTATCTCTTTCTGCATCTGTGTTCTGTGAATTCCCACATCATTAATCGGAAGATTCTGATTAGCTTTTTGCAGCATATCCACACTTCTTTCTTTTATCTAATCTAATCGCAACTATTCGGAATAGTTATACTTAATCTCTGTTAGAAGGAGTGTCACAAGGGGCAGAGCAATGTCCCGCACAATGTGAGCAGCTTCCTCCGCATTGAATTGACTTTCCGCTTTTCTTATCTTTTACCATGCTTCGAATAATAAGGGAAACGATTAAAACAAGGATAAGTCCCACAATTATTGTTCCCATCTCATACACTTCCCTTCTATATAAAATATCAATTATCGTAAACTATTGATCATCTGTTCAGAATCACAAATCATAATTCTGAACAGATATATAATCTTTTTAATTATTTTGCCTTTGCTACGCTTTTTACATTAACATTTAATGTATTACTTTCTTTATAAGGTCTGAACAGAAGGTAGATAAATCCGATGATAAGTACAAATGCTACTACTGTACCAATTCCGAATGTACCTGCTGTGATTAATGTACCAACCTGATAAATGCAAAGACCTACTACATAAGCAAGTAAGCACTGGTATCCAATTGCAAAGAAGAACCATTTAATGTTGTTCATCTCTCTCTTGATAGCACCCATAGCTGCGAAACATGGCGCACAAAGTAAGTTGAACACTAAGAAAGAGTAAGCTGCTACTGCTGGTAAGCTGTTAGCAAGCTGTCCCCAGAATTCGCTACCATCTTCTGCAACTTCTGCAAATCCGAAGAGAATACCGAATGTACCTACTACGTTCTCTTTTGCGATTAATCCAGTAACGGCTGCTACTGCCATCTTCCAGTCTCCCCATCCAAGAGGTGCAAAGATTGGAGCGATTACATTACCGATAGTTGCTAAAATACTGTCATTTAACTGTTCTGCCTCAAGCATTCCAAAGTTTCCGTCAACCCATCCAAAGTTCATAAGGAACCATAAGATGATTGTAGATAAAAGAATGATTGTTCCTGCTTTTTTGATGAAAGACCATGCTCTTTCCCACATACTTCTTAATACGTTAGAAACAGTTGGCATATGATAAGCTGGAAGTTCCATAACGAACGGTGCAGGCTCTCCTGCAAACATTTTTGTTTTCTTTAAAATAATACCAGAGCAAATGATTGCTGCAATACCAACAAAATATGCGCTTGGTGCAACCCACCATGCTCCGTTGAAAAGCGCACCTGCGATTAATGCGATAATCGGAAGTTTTGCTCCACAAGGAATGAAAGTGGTTGTCATAATTGTCATTTTTCGATCGCGGTCATTCTCAATTGTTCTGGATGCCATAACACCAGGAACACCACATCCTGTACCAATTAACATTGGGATGAAAGATTTACCAGAAAGACCAAACTTACGGAAAATTCTATCCATAATGAATGCAACTCTGGCCATGTAACCACAAGACTCTAAGAATGCAAGGAAAATAAATAATACGAGCATCTGAGGTACGAAACCAAGTACAGCACCAACACCAGCAACAATACCATCAAGAATTAATCCAGATAACCAGTCTGCACATCCAACAGCATTTAAAGCACCTTCTACAATGCTAGGAACACTAGGGATGAAAAGAGACTTAATACCAAAGAGATGCCATCCGTCACCAAATACTCCATCATTTGCCCAGGTCGTTGCCCAGTCACCTACCGTAGATACGGATACATAATAAACAATGAACATAACAACCGCAAAAATTGGAAGTGCAAGCCAGCGGTTTGTTACGATACGGTCAATCTTATCAGATGTTGTAAGCTTCTTAGCTCCATTCTTCTTGCAGCTATCTGCTACTACGGAAGAAATGTATACATATCTTTCGTTAGTAATGATACTTTCTGTATCATCATCGAATGCATCTTCAAGAGCTTTAATCTCATTAGAAACATCTGGAACTGTATTTAACTGTTCTACAATCTTATCATCTCTTTCAAGAAGCTTGATTGCGAAGAAACGTTTCTGTTCTTCTGGAACCTGAGAACCCAACATTACCTTTACAGCATCAATTGCATCTTCTACCTTCTTATCAAAGCTATGTACAACTTCTGCAGACTTCTTAGACTGTGCTAATGCAACTGCCTTTTCTGCTGCCTTCTTGATTCCAGTACCTTTTAATGCGGAAATCTCAACAACTTCACACCCAAGGTCTTTACCAAGTTTTGCAATGTCAATCTTCTCTCCAGATTTCTCTAAGAGGTCCATCATGTTGATTGCCATGATTACTGGAATACCAAGTTCCATAATCTGTGTGGATAAGTAAAGGTTACGCTCGATGTTCGTACCATCTACAATGTTGATGATTGCATCTGGTCTTTCTCCAATGAGATAATTTCTTGCAACTACCTCCTCTAATGTATATGGAGAAAGGGAATAGATACCTGGTAAATCCATGATGACAACATCTTTATGTCCCTTTAACTTTCCTTCCTTTTTCTCTACAGTAACACCCGGCCAGTTACCAACAAACTGGTTAGAACCTGTCAGGGCATTAAATAATGTCGTTTTACCGCAGTTTGGGTTACCTGCTAACGCAATTTTTACTGACATTTTTTTCTCCTTTTCCTCAAATTTCAAACTTACTAATGTTTTAAAAAAACAACTAAAGTTTATTATTGCTTATCTTTAGATGTCATTACTAACATTAACGCGCAACTGCTAATATATATTAGCAAGTACTAACTAAAAGAGTAAAAAAAATTGATTATTCTACCTCAATCATCTCTGCATCTGCTCTTCTAAGAGACAACTCGTAACCTCTTACTGTTACCTCTACAGGATCACCAAGAGGAGCAACCTTTCTTACATAAACTTCAACACCTTTTGTGATTCCCATGTCCATAATACGACGTTTCACAGGACCGGCACCAGAAAGCTTCTTCACTGTTACTGTCTGACCAACAGCGACTTCTTTTAATGTTTTCATGTCTTTATTCTCCCTTTTTATTCATACTTATTCATCGGAACAAAAAACTTGCTTTAAACAAGGATTTTATTAGCCATATCTTTTCCAATAGCAACTCTGGAATCTTTGACATTCACAATGAGACTGCCATTGATTTCTGATATTACGGTCACCAGACCACCAACAACGAAGCCAAGGTTTTCAAGAAACTTTTTCGTTTCTGACTTTCCTCCTACCTTTTTAATGACGTTTGGTTCTCCTGCTTTCACCATAGACAGTGGCATATTATCATCTCCTTTTCTAAAGCAAATTTTCCGACAGTGTATCTGATAATCACCTAGTACATCTGTATGAATTTCTTTTCTACGAAAGTTAGTATACCCTAATTATAATTAGAAGTCAATGCATTTATTGAGAAATATTTTCAATAACTAACTCTTATTTCATATGCCTATCAATAACCCCCTACATTTTTGTTCAACTTTTATAAAAAGGCAATAAAATCCACTATTGACTTTACCAAAAGTAAACATAGATATTTTTCTGCTTTCCGGTTTGGAATAACAAAACGAACAAAAAGTCTCTTACTTTCTGAAGATTATAATTATAATTTATTTTCTTGAATTTTGTTTATTGAAAATTTGGGGAATTAGTTGGAGAGGGATTTGCAGATGAACGCTCGAAAAATATGTTGGAAAGATTAAAGAAACTATATTTGTGACCTCGGAGCAAGGTTTAGATACGAGCGCATAAGCAAGTATTCAAACTGCCGCGACTAAAGTCACAAATATAGTTTCTTTTATTCCCGGAGGGTGCCTGCCTTGCCTGCAGCAACTCAGAATTTCTTCTTCCTCCTCATCGTGATTTTCTGCGTAAACAATTCCTTCCAAATCGCTGGATGGAATAAAATAAGTAACGGGAATAATTCCAGTCTTCCTGCAAGCATATCAAAAATAATAACAAGCTTGGAAAAATCACTGAAGAATCCAAAGTTACAGTCCGGACCAACCATACTAAGCCCCGGACCAATATTGTTGATTGTCGCTGCTATAGCAGTAAAGTTCGTTACAAGATCATGGCCTTCAAATGAAATGGCTATGACTGAAGCGACAAAAATAATCATAAAGGTAATAAAATATACATTAATGGAGCGTACTACTTCATGCTCTATTGGTTTGTCATCCATTTTAATCTTCTTTACACTCTTTGGATGGATGTAGGAATTGAGTTCCTTAATCATTGTCTTTACCATAACAATAAAACGAGATACTTTTATTCCTCCACCAGTACTTCCTGCACAGGCTCCCACAAACATCAAAAGGACAAGAATTGCCCGGCAAGTCTGCGACCAAGCATCAAAATTGACGGTTGCATATCCTGTTGTTGTAATGATAGAACCCACTTGGAATGCGGCATGACGAAGTGCATCAAAAAACTGCATATTTCCTCCGACTAAACTACCGGTAATAATTGCTGTTGCCACGAAAATAATAGCAAAGTATGCGCGTACTTCCTCCATTTGAAGTGCTTTTTTGAACTTTCTAAATAAAATCAAATAATAAGCGTTGAAGTTTACTCCAAATAAAATCATAAATATAGTGACAATCCACTGCTGCAGTGCCGTATAACTGGCAAGACTGTCTCCCTTTATACCAAAGCCACCGGTACCTGCCGTTCCAAACGACAGAGTAATCGCATCAAATGCAGGCATCCTGCTGATAAGAAGAAGCACAATCTCTACAATTGTCATTCCAAAATAAATAATATAGAGAATCTGTGCAGTGTATTTAATCTTTGGCACAAGCTTTCCTACAGATGGTCCCGGACTTTCTGCACGCATTAAGTTAATATGAGAACCTCCACTTAACGGAATAACCGCAAGAAGGAATACCAGTACTCCCATACCGCCAATCCAGTGAGTAAAGCTTCTCCAGAATAAAGCACAATGAGAAAGTGCTTCCACATCTGCTAAAATACTTGAACCGGTTGTCGTAAAACCAGAAACTGTCTCAAATAAAGCATCGATCAAAGATGGAATTTCTCCAGAAATCCAGAATGGCAGTGCACCAAAAAAACTTAAAAATATCCAGCTTAAAGCCGTTGCTACACAGCCCTCTTTTAAATAAAACACATGACTTTTGGGTTTCTTTATCGTCATCAATGTACCAAATGCCATAGATACCGCTGCCACTAAAAGATAGGCAAAACCTGTCTGCTCCCGGTAGAGCACAGCAACAATACAAGGAAGAAGCATTAACACTGCTTCCATCTTCAATACATATCCTAATACAAAACGAATAATCGAACTGTTCATATTGTCCTCCGTACTTATGCCAAAATATCTCTTAAGTCATTAAAGCCTGTATGTGTGGTTACGACCATAACCGTATCCCCTACCTGAATGGAATCCTGACCATTTGGAAGAATAATCGCACCATTTCGATTGATAAAACAAAAAAGCAAATCTTTCTTCAGCGCTAAATCTTTTAACGGAATATTTGTTACGGCAGATTCTTCATACACTCTGAATTCAATCGCCTCAACACGATGGTCAAACATATGGTACAGAGTTTCAATATTACTGTCAAGAGAAGCTTGTCTCGCACGTACATAAGCAATAATTGCCTCTGATGTAATATATCTTGGATAAATCACGCTTCCTAAATCAAGCTTTGCAATAACATCCTTAAAATTAATACGATTAATCTTTGTAATTACTTTTGCCTTGGAAACTTGTCTTGTATGCAATGTTAAAAGAATATTCTCTTCATCAATTCCGGTAAGTGGAACAAAAGACTCTACATAAGGAAGTCCCTCTTCCCTTAATAATTCCTGATCGGTTCCATCACCGTTGATAATAATTGCTTTTGGAAGAAGAATGGATAATTCCTCACACCGCTCCTTATTGCTCTCTATAATCTTTACATCAATTCCAACATCTAAAAGGTTCTTTGCAAGATAATACGCTGCCTTACCTCCGCCGATAATCATCGTATTCTTTACCTGCTTTGTCTCAAATCCGATATGAGAAAGGAATTCTCTTGCAATTTTGCGGGAAGCAACAACAGAAATAACATCTCCCTGCTGTAATATAAAATCACCAGAAGGAATATGTACTTCTCCATCTCTCTCTACACCGCATACAAGAATATTCGTTTCTATCTTTCCACGGAGCTCTGCTATCTGAAGCCCATCTAATATATTTCCTGCAGGAATTGCAAACTTAATCAATTCCGCCTGACCGTGTGCAAAAGAGTTAACTTCTAACGCAGATGGAAGGAATAAAATCCTTGCTGCCTCTCTCGCTGCTTCAAGCTCTGGATTAATAATCATCGCAAGACCTAACTTTTCTCGAAGGTATCCCGCCTCTTTGCTGTAATCCGGGGTGCGGACTCTGGCAATCGCTGCACAGTCACCAACCTGTTTTGCTACTGTACAACAAAGAAGGTTCAGCTCATCCGATTCTGTCACAGAGATGATAAGATCCGTATCTTCAATTCCTGCATCCATCTGCACGCTGTAACTGGCACCATTCCCTACGATACCCATAATGTCGTATATATTCGCGATTTCCTGTACTTTTTTCGCATTCTTGTCAATAATGATAATGTCATGTCCCTCTTTACTAAGCTGTTCTACTAGCGTTGTTCCAACCTTACCACAGCCTACAATGATAATCTTTAATCCCTTTTTCGCCGGTTTGCTCTTTCCGGGATTCATAAAACTAAACATACTTTTTCCTCCTGTACTTTCGCTGAGTCCAAAAATAATTCTCTCTCAACTATAAGCCCTATCATTATAGCAGATATTGGTGATTTGTAAATAGACATTATCGACAACTCTATTCAATTATCTAAATGCTGCTGTCTTAACCAGATTTTCATCATTATACGCTGCGGAAGAAGCTTTGCCGCTACATGGGATATCTTCGTAAAAAGACTGTAAATAGAAATATCTTTGCCCTTTTTCGCATCTTTTAAAGCTTTTTTTGCCACCTTATCTGGAGTTACCATACCCACATAGCGAGTTGTTGCCTTCCTTGCTCCAATTTCTGCTCTCTTATAAAGGTCTGTTTTTATCCAGCCAGGACAAACTGCAGTAACATAAATACCCTTTTCCTTCAATTCCACATTTAACGCTCTAGAATAATTTCTGACAAAGGACTTTGTTGAACTATAGATATTCTGGTACGGAAGTGGCTGAAATGATGCCTGCGAAGCAATATTAATAAGATGGCTGCCCTTTTTCATATAAGGAATGCAGACAAGTCCCATCGCCACAACTGCATCAATGTTCACATGAATCATATTTAAAGATTCCTCAATACTTAAATCTCCATAAGAACAAAATTTTGCAAAGCCTGCATTATTAATCAGATAAGAAATCTCTAATTTCCGCCGCTGCGCCTCCTGCTTTAGTTCTTCTTCAAAACATTGTATCTGACGAACACTCGATAAATCAAAGGAATATATTTTTACTTTTTTACCAAACTTCTCTTTCAGACGCCCAAGCTTTTTCTCATTTCTTGCTAATGCCCATATCTCGTCTATATTTTTTTCTTTTAATAAAAGACGGACAAATTCACGTCCAAGTCCGCCAGTTGCTCCGGTAACAATGGCAATTCTTTTGACTTTCATAGCATCCATTTCCCCCTTAAACAATGTTTACTCAAATACTTTTTCACAAAACAAATTTACTATATTAACTTTACTTTTAGAAATTCCTTTTTCTTTATCGGTATAATGTCCTGCCCATAAAAATGTATTTCTGCCTTTTTAATTATTCGTACAGTTTGCTGCATCAATTGCAAGAACAAGCATCAGCCCCATCAGTTCATCCTTTGGATCAAGGAAATCAATCACATACGTATCTCCCCAATGTAAAGGTTCCTTTGTAATATGTATAACCGCACTACAGGCTTCATATACATCATAATTCCAGGAAAGGAAATCTCCTTCCATATGCCAGCCATTATAATCAAGTTCATACTGAGGGTGAAAAAAGGTAAACTTCTTTTTTATAATACCGCAGGAATGCCCACCTATCATCACTTCAAACTCCGGCAAAAAGGTAAGAACCTTCTCCTTAATCAGCCCAACCTCATGTCCATTCATATCATATACATGCAGGCGATGCCCCAACGATAAAAATTCCGCCTGTACAAAATATTTCTTATTTTCATATTCATCGTATATATCAAAGGTATCTGACCAGGAAAATACTCTTTGTTTGATTAAAAATTTCATAAACAAGCACCTCCGCTTCTTTTATTATATTCTTGTTTTATTATATCACGTTGTTTTTTTGTTGCCTACTACACAAGTAGTATAAAGTATTTTTATTCTACAAAAATTTATCTCTGAAAATATTCTATAAATCTCTTATCTTCATGTTCACATATCGCCGTATTCATTATAAATATTACAAGTCACATAACAATAAAAAAGCCATTCTGCAGGACAACAGTTTTTCTGTTATCGGACAAAATGGCTTTTTCACTTCTTATTATTTATCTATTTGGCATATGTAATTGAATAATAAGCTAACTAACGGGAAATATGAAATGCTCCCTTTCCCGGATAAACAGCGGCATTGCCTAACTGTTCTTCGATTCTTAATAACTGGTTGTATTTTGCAACACGTTCGCTTCGGCTTGGTGCACCTGTCTTAATCTGACAGGTATTTAAAGCTACTGCCAAATCTGCGATTGTTGTATCTTCTGTCTCACCAGAACGATGAGAAGTTACAGCAGTATATCCTGCATTATGAGCCATCTTGATAGCTTCAAGAGTCTCAGATACGGAACCAATCTGGTTTAACTTGATAAGAATGGAGTTACCACACCCAAGCTTGATTCCCTTAGAAAGTCTCTCTGTATTTGTAACAAATAAATCATCACCGACTAACTGTACTGTATCTCCAAGTTCTTTTGTAAGCTGCTGCCAGCCTTCCCAGTCTTCTTCATCCAATCCATCTTCGATAGAGTAGATTGGATATTTCTCGCAAAGCTGTTTCCAATGCTCAATTAACTCTGCAGATGTAAACTTTCTTCCGCTCTTTGGAAGGAGATATTCTCCTTTTGTGGCACTCTTCCACTCACTAGAAGCGGCATCCATTGCTAATACAAAGTCTTCTCCTGGTTTATAACCAGCTTTTTCTACTGCTTCAAGAATACACTCGATGGCTTCTTCATCACTTCCTAGGTCTGGTGCAAATCCACCTTCATCACCAACAGAAGTTGCTAATCCGCGAGCTTTCAAGATTGAAGCTAATGCGTGGAATACTTCAGCACCCATACGTAGAGCTTCTTTGAATGTTGGAGCGCCAACAGGCATGATCATGAATTCTTGGAAGTCGATTGAGTTATCAGCATGTGATCCGCCGTTGATGATGTTCATCATTGGTGTTGGCAATACTTTCGTGTTGAATCCGCCTAGGTAGTGGTATAAAGGTACTTCTAGGTAGTCAGCAGCTGCACGTGCAACAGCGATAGAAACACCTAAAATAGCGTTCGCACCTAATTTACCTTTGTTAGGAGTTCCGTCTAAAGCGATCATAGCTTTGTCGATAGCCATTTGGTCACGAACATCGTAGCCAATGATTGCTTCAGCAATGATGTTGTTTACGTTGTCGACAGCTTTAGTTACACCTTTACCGCCATAACGAGCTTTGTCTCCGTCACGTAATTCAACTGCTTCGTATTCACCAGTTGAAGCACCTGAAGGAACCATTCCGCGGCCAAAAGCTCCGCTTTCTGTGTATACTTCTACTTCGATTGTTGGGTTACCACGTGAGTCTAAGATCTCGCGAGCGTAAACATCAGTAATAATTGACATGTTTTGTCTCTCCTTTGAGTTTGTTTTTTCCTAAGGGATTTCCCTCATATACGATTTTAGTTAATTTTGCTCATTAGTGCAAACATTTCTTGCATTTTTCGCAAATTTTCATCAATTATTTTACAGCGTCTAACAATGACAAGAATGAATCTGCTTGCAAGCTTGCGCCGCCGACTAAAGCACCGTCAACATTTTCTTTTGCCATGTATTCAGCAATATTTTCTGGTTTTACAGAACCGCCGTATTGGATACGAACAGCTTCTGATACTTCTTTTCCATAAAGTTTTTCAACTGTTTGACGTACAACACCACAAATTTCGTCAGCGATTTGTGCGTCAGCTGATTTACCAGTACCGATTGCCCAGATTGGTTCATAAGCAATCACCATGTTTGACACTTGCTCAGCTGAAAGATCAGCTAAACCAGCTGTAATTTGTCCTTCGATCCATTCAGCAGTTTTGCCTGCTTCATATGTTTCTAAAGATTCGCCACAGCATAAGATTGGTGTCATACCGTTTGCAAAGATAGCTTTTGCTTTTTTATTGATGTCTTCGTCTGTTTCATGGAAATATTCACGACGTTCTGAATGTCCGATGATCACATAGTGAACACCTAGATCAGCAAGAGCTGCTGGTGAAGTTTCACCAGTGAACGCACCTGAGTTTTCCCAGTAGCAGTTTTGTGCTGAGATTTTTAGTTCTGTACCTTCAGCTGATGTCATTAATTCTTGTAAGAATAATGCAGGAGATCCGATGACTGAATCAACCTTGTCATTTGAAGGGATTTTGTTTTTTACTGCTTCAGCAAATTCTTTTGCTTCGGATGCAGTTTTGTTCATTTTCCAGTTACC
>OLQY01002488.1_pt1 | contig 11526 bp, 11 predicted proteins | sample 1672851 | NCBI WGS metagenome assembly OLQY01 (sample SAMEA3136730, study PRJEB25190) | human gut metagenome | reverse complement strand
AGTCGCCAAACTTTTGAATCGTTCGCATTGCCTTTTAGATTATGGAGGCTGCACAAATGTCTAGTGTAACCGAAGTCGCTGTGCCGACTTCTGATTTTGATGGTAACGCCCCCGTGAATGGTTCGCGGTGCATGGCGTCTACATTTTCCGAATCTTTGTATTGGCGACGTTCTGCCCGGCGCTACGAGCTGGCGGGTCTTGCCGCTTCGATGCTGGCCGCGTTGTCGTGCGTGGTTTTTCTGGCGATTCTGCTTGCCGCGAGGAATCTGCTTCTGCCGGGATTCGCTTTGGTGCCGGTGGCCTGCGGCCTGGCTTGTGTGGGTTGCTGGTGCGACCGTAACTCGCGTGATGCCTGGGATTTCGCTTTCTGGTCCCTTCACGCGGAGGTGAGGCAATGACCATGACCGTTGGCGCGCGTTCCCTCGATAACGAGGAGCGCTCGAATTTCCGGGACTACATGTCCCTGTTGTCCCTGTCCGTGGATGCGTCGATGACCGTGAGGGAGGTCATGGCGGTCGCCTATCTGATCGGCCGGCATGACGCGCTTCGTGACGTGCGGAACGCTTCGTCGCCGGCTCGGACGGTGAACCGTCGTCTGATCCATGGCGGTCCGTCGGATTGCGTGTTCAATCGCGGCTACGAGGCCGGTGCGGGCATGGTGTCCGACGAGATCGACGCGTTGATGCGCGACGTGGAGGCCCTCAGCGGCGATGACGCGGTGTTCTCGATGCTCAGGCATCCTTCGGTGAGCGGGGGTGATGAGTGGTGGAATTGGTGATCCTGCTGTTCGTGGTGCTCGCGGTGGCCTGTTTCGGCCTGTTGCTGCCGTTCCTGCGTCTGGCAGTCGGCATCGTGCTTCTTGTGGTCCGTCTGCTGGCCTCCCTCGCGCGATCAATGGGGGCGGGCCGATGATGCACCTCATACTCGTGATCGCCGCGTCCTATCTGCTGACGTTCGCCCTGTGCCGCGCGGCCACGCGCCGCGACATGCTTGAGGCCCGTTGGCGTGAGGAGTCGGCCGGTTCCGTGAGTGAGGAGAGCCATGAGAGCGCATGAAACGCTTGAGCGCGCCGGGCGTCATGGCGGCTTCCCGGCCCGTGGTTCCGCTTCGGGCCTGTTGGCGGCCTGCCCGTCGGACGGCAGCCACGACTTCTACCTGTCGATGATGCTCGACGTTCCCGTGCCGCGCGTGCCCATGCTGCGCGCACGTCTGCAAGACTCCCGCCGAGGGGGTGCCGCATGAGCGTGAACGCGGTCGATTGGGCGCTCAGGTTCGCGCCCGTGGACGCCAGGCACAACGGTGCCGCTCGCGTGCTGATGTGTCTGGCGAACGTGGCCGACGACGAGGGGCGCAACGCGCATCCGACGCACAGGAAGCTGGCCGCGTGGTGCAAGTGCAGCGTGAGCACGGTCAAACGCCACCTGTCATGGCTGGAAGCGAACGGGCTGATCCGTCGCGGCGACCAACGCCAGGCCGGGCATTTCAGCGAGTGGCACCGGCCCGTCGTGTGGGACCTGTGCCTGGGGAACCGTCTGGAGCTCGACCCCGACTTCTTCGACTCGAACGACATCGACTCGACCCGAGGCGGACGGCCTTCCACGGAAAACAGGGCGAGGGGAAACCCCGGCTCACATGTGGACCGTGGTTATGGCGACGGGGACACGGGAAAACCCCAGCTCACGGGTGAACCACGGTTCACAGCTGTGACCCCACCCCCAGCTCACCTGGTGAGCTACAGTACGTCCCTAGTACGTAATAACCCCTCTGCCCCTACGGGGCATCTCCCCGCAAGCGGAGAGACCTCCCCGGACGATGACGGAATCCGCGAGGACGGTTCATGGGCCGACGCCGCCGGAGCCGAACCCCCGAGCAGTGAATCCGCCGGGGCCGGTTCCGACGCGGAGGCGGTGTGCCGCACGATGGCGGACGGGCTGCGCGCCATGCCGCCGATGCCGGTGCCCGAACCGTTGGCCCGGCCCGGCAAACGCGAACTCGACGCCGCCCGACGGCTGATCGCCCGCCATGGCATGCCACTGGTGCTGGCCGTGGCCGAATGGGTGTCGCTGCCGCCTTCCAAGACCGACAAGGGCGACGCTTCCGGCAAACCGTATGACGGTTTCTGGCGTCGCGCGCTCACCGGCCCCCGCTCCCTCGCGCGGCACTGGGACCAGGTATGCCTCCAGATGGCCGACGACCCCCACGGGCGTCGCCTGCTCGCCGAACACGGCGTCATCGCCGACAAGGGCGAAACGGCGCAGCCGCCGAGCGCGGAATCCACGCCGAAGGTGCCGAACTACGGGATCCCCGACAACCTGGACCGCCGGACGAGGCGACTGCTCGCCCCCTACGACTTCGATGCGGGCAACGACGGGTTCGAGGCACCGCGCACCCTGCGCCGGCTGTTGAAGCGCGTTCCCGCGAACGACGCAGAAGGCGAACGCAATGCCGTGCTGGAGGCATTGCGGGCGGGCCGCGCCTTCCTGGACGCGGAATCCAGGGAGAAGGACGACGGCTTCGGGCGGCGGAAGCCGGCTGGGACCGGGCCGGCATCCGTCCGTTTCGGCTTCATCGGCGGCCGTGGGCCGAAGGAGGTGCCGGCATGTTCCTGAAAGGCGAATGCGCGGATTTCCCCGACTCGTGGTCGGACCGCATGTGGGGGCCCGACGACCTTCCCAACCAGCGAACCCAATACGAGCTGCGCCGCGCGGCGGTGCGGATCTGCGAGGCCTGCCCGGTCAGGGCCGAATGCCTCGCGTTCGGCATCATGGTCCGGGACCAGTACGGCATCTACGGCGGACTGCCCCTGCGCGCCCGACGCCAGGTGCTGAAGACCGCGCAGGAGGCCGGATTCCGGTTCGACCCCGACGACCCGACCGCCGAACGGCGGCTCGCCCGGTACATCCGCGAGAACCCCGAGATCGTGGCGGCGGCACGCGAACGCGAATGCAAACGCCGCAAGACCGAGCAGCGCAACGCGCGCCAGCAACGATGGCGCGCCACCACACGCTCGACCGGCAAGGCGAAGGCCCCGGCCGCCGCCACACACACCCCGCCCTTGCAGGACACCCTCTTCTGAAGACAATCCGATACAGATAACCGGTCCGGCCCCATAAGGACGAACCATTCCGGAAACCCGTATACGCGGCAAACCGTGGAACCGTGCACCCGTGGACACGGGAAGCCGGAAACCCGAATGAAAGGAACAATCCCAATGACCACGAACACGAAAACGGTGGCCTTCGTCAACCTCAAGGGCGGGGTCGGCAAGACCACCAGCGCCATCGGCACCGCCGAAGCACTCGCCCGACTGGGCCATACCGTGACGGTGCGCGACGCCGACCCGTCCGGCGCGGCGACCCTGTGGGCGCACAAGGCCCTATCGGCCGGCCGCCCACTGCCCTTCGGGGTGGAGGTCGTCAACCGGTTCACCGTCGCCGCGCCCGCCGAGGAGGAATGGGTGCTGATCGACACGCCTCCCTTGCAGACCGATCTGGTGGAGGCGGCGGTGGACGCGGCCGACCTCGTGCTGCTCGTCACCACCACCGGCCCCATCGACCTGGAACGCATGCTGGAGACCATCCGGCAGATCAACAAGCCCTCCTCGGTGCTGCTGACCCAGACCCGCTACGGCACGCGCAGCCTCAGGCACGCCGAGGAGTTCCTGGCCGAGAACGGACTGGCCCATTGCAGGGAGACCATCCCGTACAAGGAGGCCATGCGCCTCGCGCCGGACGAGGGCCGGTTCCCGTCCGCCTCGGGCTACGGGCTTATCGCCAAGGAACTCAGCGACGCATTCAACGCCTGACACCCGCAGAACCGGAAACCCGGAAACCCGTGTCCACGCAAACCCGTGGACACGGGGACACGGAAAGGAACAACATCATGGAGATCAACAAGCCGATGACCACGAGGAACATGCTGGCATCGACCCTCACCGACTACAAGAAACCGGTCAAGCTGCCCAAGATCACGGTGGAGCTCGACCCCATGCTCAAGAAACGGTTCAAGGCCGAGGCCGTGCGACGCGGCACCACCATCCGCGACATGCTCACGGCATGGATCGAATGCGACTGCCCTCCCCTCGACGCGGCGGACGCAAGGGCCGAGGCGAAGCAAGACGGAAGAAGGAGTGGATGATGACGGATGACATCGAGGAGCGGGCCGCACTGGCCCGTCGCGGGGTCATGGACCATTCGGATTGCGAGGAGTGCACGGAGGACTGGACGTTCCTGATGCGTCAGGGACGGCGGGAGTTCCCGTTGGGATTGCGCACGGTGCTTGCGTGCCTCGCGTTCGCCGAACGCGAGGGCGCGGTGCCCGAGCTGCCGGCGGATTGGTGGGTTAGAATCAACAGGAGGTATCGATGACGACGATGCGCGGCGAGGGGAGCCGACTATGGATGTGTTCAAGGCATGGCCGGGAAGGGCGGAAAGCATCGTGATCAGCCAGGAGTCATACATGAGGTGCACCGGCGGCGTGGCCCCGTGGCGTCGTGACGGCGACAAGGGGCCGTCCTACTACGCGGTGTGCCCGCTGTGCGACAATCCCATCCAGATTGTCGGCCTGTTCCGTCGGCAGGAGGAAAGCCGTGCGCGTCGGCCCTACGGGCGACACCACCGGGGCGATGTGCCGGGCCTGTGCCGCTACGACGAGGACGCCTATCTGCACTGCCCGTATGCGGATCCGAACCATCGGACGGACATCCGAGCGAGACGTCATCCGAAGGACCAGACCGGGCGGGCCCTGTATGGTCTCATGCGCGGCGAGTTCGACCGGGTGGCGCTGGCGTGGGAACGGTTCTCCGGCATCCATCTGGGGCCGGGGGCCGCCCGTGACATGCTTCGCAAATGGCGGGACGACCAGGGATGGCGCTACTACGACGCGACCTACGGCAATCTGCCGCAGATGCTGTTCTTCGCGGCCGGCGGACAGAACCTGGTCAAACGCTACATCGTGCCGGACAGCCCGTTGCACGAACGGCTGAAAGGCGTGCCGCGGGTGAGATTCACGCCGACGCGCTCCCGGTACGTGCAGGTGGACAAGGCCGGGCCGGGGTTCCTTACTCTGGATTTCCTGCTGTACGCCCGGCGCATCGAATGGGACGGACAGCACATGAACGAGACGTTCAGGCTACGCGGTCTGCTGGGCCGCGATGACGGGCAACAGGCCTTCGATGACCTGACCCTCGACGTCGATCAGGACTGGCTCCCCCACACAGCGGACGCCCAGCCCGGCCGCGACGAGCGGCTACTCGACATCGCGCGGGAAACGCTGCAATCCGACGCGGGTATCCCGGCAGATCAATAAAGCGTTATCAATGCAAGGAGAACAATGATGAACGAGAACGACAAGACGGAAATCCTCGAACCCGTCGAAACACCCGCCGAGAACATCACAGAGCCAAGCAAGGATGGAAGGAAGTGTCAGAAGTGGCTGCTGCCCCTGGTCGCGGCCGTCTGCGCGGTGATTCTGGTCGTGGCCGGCATCATCGGCTGGAACGCTTACAGCGGCGCGAAGCTCGCCGAGGCCAAGGAGGCGTGCGCCACCGCCGCCGACACCGTGCGCAACAATGCCAACGAATACAACGCGCTGCTCAACGGCGATGCCGCCGATGCCGCCGCCGTCAAGGCCGAACAGGTCAAGGACTCGAAGACCGTCGAATCCTTGGGCAAGGAGCTCAAGGCCATGGCACCCGAATACGAGGGCTGCGTGGCCGAAAACGCGCAAGGACTGGATGCCGCCACCGTGAAGCTCAATGAACAGGCCGACTGGTACGAGACCCACGAGAAGAGCCTAACGAAGGCGGTGAGGGCCGTCGCCGAATCCAAGGCCGCGAAGAGGCTGGATGACGCGAAAACGAATCTGACGGCGAAGCTGGACGAGGCGTCGAAGCTGCTCGCGGATTCGAACGGCAAGGTCGCGGACAACGCCACCCGCGACGCATTGTCGAACGCCATCGACGCGGCGAACGGGCTGAAGGACGGGAACGATCCGGCGAAGATCGACGGGGCGCGCAAAACGCTGGAGGATGCCATCAACGGCGTGAACGCGAGCGTCCAGGCAAAGACGGACGCGGATGCGCAAGCCGCCGCAGCGGCAGCAGCGGCAGCCCAGGCTCAGGCGCAGGCCCAATCCACCTACAGCGGCGTCTCCTCCTACTCCGGCGGCGCGTACAGGCGCACGGAAGGCTCCACTTCCGGCTCCAACACATACCGTGGCACCACATCGGGCGGCTCCGGCCCGGCCGCCGCCTCCGCCCCAAAGCCGAACCTCAACGGCGCATACGGCTGCACTGAGGACTGCTATGTTCCGCCGAACAATCTTATTCAGCACTGATTGATGATTGGCTGTTTGTGGCCCGCACTGGGGAATCGGTGCGGGCCTTTTTTCATGGATTTTGTGAGGAAGGGACATGTTCCCGCGAACCTGTATTCCCTTATTCCCGTGTACCCGTATTGCCGGGAAATACTTCCGGATTTTTTGTAGACGCCATGCTCCGTGGTTCGGCGTGTCGTCTGTGAGGCTTGTTGGTGGCTGCCGGGCCAACCGGTGGCTACCTCCCGTTATTCCTGCGGTCGGAAGCCCCGCCACCCCTTGAAAAAAGAGGCGGCGGGGCCATGACCGGAACGATTGAGGGAGGGGATGAACAGACAAGGTTAACGGAGGTTCATTTACATGAACTTTGGCAGGAAGATGATGAAGGCCGGTGTCGCGGCGGTGGCTGCGATCGCCACGCTTGGTGCCGGCGGCGTCGTCGCATCGACCGCGTTCGCGGGCGGTGGCGGCGGCAACCAGCCCGGCACGGGCGGCGACCTGGCCGCGGTGCAGTTCTGGCAGTACAAGGACGATGCTTCGGGCGCATGGGGTCCGGCCACGAGTCTTGATTCGGTGCGCGCCGCCATGAACAATGCCGGCGTGACGTTGGAGGGCGATGGCGTCACGAAGGCGCAGGCCGCGTTGGACCAGGCCCGCACGGAATGCGAGACCGGTTTCCAGCGGCGTCACCCCGGCGAGGGCAACGGCGACTGCCGAGTGGTCGCGGTCGGCGCGGTGCCAGCCGTCATCGGCGGCAACTACATCTACAACGGGTCCGGCGCGGCTTCGCCGACCGGGACCGGTGGCTGGTACGACAACTGGAACACCTACGTCGCACCGAACACCTATAAATATGCAGGCACTCAGAATTACCACACATCCGATGGCTTCTCGGATGATCCGTCGAACAGCGTGGATGCGATTATGCGTCGTAATGTGGAGGCTTCCAGCAAGCCGTCGATCGTGGTGATCGTGCTGGACAAGTACCAGCCCGCGCCGCCCTCATATCACCTGAGCATCAGCACGCAGGCTGCGGAGATGTCGGGCCAGGCGGGCGACACCAAGGATGCTTCGGACACGATCACCCTGTCCAGCGACGGGTCGAAGACCGAGAACGTGAACGGCACCGCGACCCTGCACTGGCGTGGCGTTGACGGCACCGAGAAGACGGTGGCGAAGCAGTTCACCGCATCCAACAAGGGCAGCGCCACAGTGAGCGCGTCCTTCAAGGACATGGACGCCTCGTGGGAGTCGTGGCCTGCGGGCAAGCGCTGGTGGGACGTTGACGTGGCGAAGCAGGGCAACATGGCCGAGGCGGTCTCCCACAAGGGAGAGAACGACGGCAAGGAGTCCGGCGAGAAGACCACCACCCCGCCCGAGAAATGGCTGACCAACGGGGCCGGCGACACGGTGCGGGACGGCAACGACTCCATCGCGTCCGGCTCGCTGTACACGGCGCACATCAAGGCGCATTCCAACGCCTCCGGCAAGTTCTGGATCTACGACACGATCGACACCAAGGACGTGGTGATCGGCGGCACCGACAAGGACGACGTGAGCAAGGTCAACGTGACCGACGCGAACGGCAACATCGTGCCGGCGGACATTTCCATCGACGATTCCATCGATGGCAAGCGCGTGGTCAAGGCGCACGCCACCGCCCCGCATTCCGGCCTCTACACGCTGAACGTGCCACAGTCGGCCAAACCCACCGGCGGCGACTACGAGATCAACGACGGTTCCGTGGCGTGCTGGAACGGAGACAACGGCACCGGCAGCCTGGCCGACTGCCAGACCGGCAACAGCGACAGCGTGGGCAAGGTCACGCCGACCCCGGACAAGGTGTGGGTGCTGGACGAGTCCGGCGCTCTCGTGGCCGAGGACAAGCAATGGACCAACCAGCAGGGCGTCGACCAGAAGACGTTCCTCGTGGGCGACCAGGTGGGCGTGGTCGTCAACGGCAGCATCCCCGCGCACCTGCTCAACCCGCTGGCATCCTATTCCATCACCGATGATCTGACCGGTTCGAACCAGTGGATCGACTGGAAGTCCGGCAAGGTGTTCGTCGACGGCAAGGACGAGACCGACCAGTTCGATATCGTGATCGACCGGAAGGCCAGGACCGCGACCGCCACCGCGAAGTCCGCCTACATCGCGAAGACGATGTTCAGGAACAGCGCGAGCAAGGTCAGGTTCTACCTGACGGGCACCATCAAAAAGGGTGCCACCGAGGGCAAGAAGATCCAGCTGACCAACAAGGCGTACGAGAAGTGGAACAACGAGACCCGACCGACCAACGAGCCGCCGGTGTTCGTGTGGACACCCAACCCCAACAAGGCGTGGGCCATGAAGGTCGGCGGCAAGTGGCAGCTGACCGTCGATCCGACCAAAAGCGACAAGGTGGGCGGCGACGACAAGTACTACCGTCTCGGCGACGAGGTGGCGGCGGTCGTTTCCGGCACCCTGCCCACCGGATTGGGCCGCGTGCCCGAGATCGCGTGGACCGACGACTTCGCCAACGTCGATAGCATCCTCGACCTGAAGGACACCTCCAACATCAAGGTCTACGAGCAGGACACCACCGACGAGGCCAACGCCGGCGTCAACGACCTGAACAAGACCGGCAGGGACGTGACCGACCAGTTCGACATCACCGCCGAGGGCACCAAGGTCACGGTCAGCGCGAAGGACTCCTACGAGGCCGCGCAGAAGGACCTGAAGACCGCGAAGCAGATCAGCGTCGTGATCCCGTTCGACGTGAACTTCGACACCGTGAAGCTGCTCGAATCCTACGGCAAGGCGGAGGGCGACGAGCTCAACACGTGCGCGGACCCGAAGGGCGACGACCTCGACAACAAGGGCGGCCAGACGGTCGGCGGCAGCACGGTGGACACCAACACGCCGAAGATCTGCGTGACCGTTCCCCCGATCCACAAGCAGGTCATCGCCGAATCCTCCCAGGGCGGCGACCAGTCCAGCATCGACACCAAGACCGTGTTCCCCGGCCAGACCGTGGAATACACCGTGCGCGTGGACCCGCAGATCCCCGCGGACCAGGCATATTCGGTGACCGCCATCAAGCTGAGCGACACCTATTCCGAGTACACCACCGCGAACAAGCAAACCCTGGAGATCACCGACCTGGGAACCGGCGGCATCATCCCGAAGAGCGCCTACAAGGTGCAGTGGGACGAAGCCAACCACTCGTTCGAGGCCACGTTCGCCAAGGACTGGGTTGCCGCCAACTGGAAGGCCGGCTCCAACCCGCGCGTGCTGCTGCGCTTCGAGGCCAAGGTGAACGAGGACGCGCCCACCGACAAGACCGTCGACAACAAGGCCGCGCTGACCGTCAACAACGGCGTCACCCCGTCCAACAAGGTCGAGAACGAGCCGCCGGTCATCAAGCCCTCCAAGCAGGACACGCAGAAGGACCCGACCATCAACATCGACGGCAAGACCGCGCTGCTGGGCGACAAGGTGTACTACCGCGTCAACATCGACGCCTCCAGGCTCACCGACACCGCCTACAAGGTATGGCGACTGGGCATGACGGACGACTACGACCAGGAGTACCTGACCCTCGACGCGAAGCACGTGGAGATCCTTGACGAGACCGGCAGGGACCGCACCGGCGAGTTCAACATCCAGGACAAGGACGGCGTGCTCTACGCCTTCGCCAAAACCGTGGACACCCAGATCCCCGCGACCGGCGAGACCGTGAAGGGCGACCCGCAGCCCGACGATCTGAAGGCGTACAGCGAGAAGTCCGACAAGGATTACGATCCGCTGAAGGACCCGAGCATCGACCAGTCGCTGCTGGGCCACACCTACCAGGTGGTCATGCCGATGACCGTCACCAAGGTCAAGGACGGCCACACGGTGGAGAACACCGCCACGCAGGTCACGAACGACAGGCGCGACAAGACCAACACCGTCACCAACCCGCTGAAGGAGATCAACCCGACCAAGGACGTGACCGTGAAGGTCGGCGGCGACAGCATCGACGGCAAGAGCGTGTATCTGAACCACACGTTCCTCTACCGCCTGGATTCCAGCATCCTGCCCCCGGGCCGCGCCTACCAGACCGTCACGGACTGGGGCGGCACGGACCAGCTGAACACCGAGTACGACCAGTACCTGGGCAACTGGGCCGTCTACGCCAGCCGCGACCTGTACAGGGACGGCCAGATGCTCGCGGCCAAGGGCGAGAAGATCGCGGGCAGCGGCTTCGACTCCTCGAAGTTCGGCGGCAACCTGTTCACCGTGGACGCCGACGAGAACGGCAAGGTCACGGCCGACGCGACCCAGGCCTACCTCGACCTGGTGAGCGCCGACAACGAGCACGAGGCCGGCTGGGTGCTCTACCTCCAGTGCAAGCGCATCGCCGTGGCCGACGAGGTGCCCAACACGTGGACCGAGACCATCAACGGCCAGCCGCGCGAATCCAACAAGGTCGTCACCAAGACCCCGGACATGACCCCGAGCATCCACCTCGAAAAGGTCGATACCCCGACCCTCAAGCAGGAAGGCCAGGAGCAGGCGGACCGCGACGACCCGAAGCAGGCGCTGAAGATGGACGCCGACAACATCGGCATCACGTTCATCATCACCAACACCTCCAAGACCGACCCGGCCACCGGCGACGGCGCATGGTACAAGGCAAGCGACCTGAACCTCGCCGACTCCACCATCGTCGGCGACGCGCACGTGGACATGGATTCGCTCACCTACCCCGACAACTGGGACACCCTGGTGCTCAAGCCGGGCGAATCGGTCAGCGTGACCGGCACGCTCAAGGGCGTCAAGGAAGGCGATACCCACACGGACCGCGCCATCGTCACCGGAACCCCGCTCGTGGAATGCGCGCCGTCCAACGGCGACCCGTTCAACGACAAGACCGACGGCGGCGAAGACACCGATCCGGAATACTCCACCGGCGACGTGACCGAGATCGACGGCAAGCAGCTGTGCGCCGACACCCAGACCACCAGCAACACCGACGACTGGAACGGATACCGTGCCAAGCCGTTGGCCTCCACCGGCACGGCCGTGCTCGGCCTTGCCGGCGGCGCTCTGGCGGTGCTGCTCGCGGGCGGCTCCCTGCTCGTGTTCCGCAAGCGCCACTACGCACAGGGTTCCGGCCGCCACACGGCCGTGAACGCGGGCAAGTGACCCCGTGGCGTTCCGGCCTCGTCGTCCGATGACGGCCGG
>OLQY01002486.1_pt1 | contig 11535 bp, 10 predicted proteins | sample 1672851 | NCBI WGS metagenome assembly OLQY01 (sample SAMEA3136730, study PRJEB25190) | human gut metagenome | reverse complement strand
TTGTCAAAGTGAAGAATTACGATTTTTTGGGCTTGGAACACAAAAAGTAGAGGAATATTTAAGTGCCCAATTTGAAGGAGCGCGAATTATGCGAATGGATGTGGATACGACGTCGAAAAAAGGATCACATCAAGAACTTATTGCGGCCTTTGAAAAGAAAGAAGCGGATATTTTAATTGGAACACAAATGGTTGGTAAGGGGTTGGATTTTCCTGATGTGACACTCGTTGGTGTATTAGCGGCGGATTTAATGTTGCATTTATCAGATTTTAAAGCAGCGGAGCGAACGTTTCAATTACTAACTCAGGTCGCAGGACGAGCGGGTCGTCATGAATTAGAAGGAGAAGTTTTAATTCAAACGTACAGTCCTGATCATTATGTTATGCAATGTGTCGTTAATCAAAATTATCATGCTTTTTACGAACAAGAGATGATGATGCGTCGTCGATTCGGGTATCCGCCGTATTTTTATTTAGCAAGTGTCATGTTAAGCAGTGAAGATTACAATGCCTTAATTTTAGCGTGTGATAAAGTTAATCAATATTTGCGAACTCACTTAGGAGGGAGTTGTGCTATTATTGGTCCAACCATGCCCTATGTGGGAAGATTAAATCAACGTTTTAGAATGTACTTTATGATTAAATATAAAAGAGAACCGATGCTTCATCAAATTTTAGGTCAATTATTAGTCTATTTTAGTGAAGATGTCGTGAGTTTGAGCTTAGATTATTATCCAAATCAGTTTAATTAATCAAAAAATGATGAAAGAAGGTAGTAAAATACCTTTAGATATGGTAATAATATTTAGAGTCTATGTTTATCGTTTATACAACATGAGAAGTAGTTACTTTAAAATCGAGTTAGGGAGCATCTCGTTTTAAAGTCATAAGAGGAGGAACACCATGACACGTGTCGTATTTATGGGAACACCTGATTTTTCAGTCCCGGTATTAGAAACTATCATCCGTGAAGGATATGAAGTAGTTGGAGTGGTTACTCAACCCGACCGACCAGTTGGACGTAAGCGAATCCTAACGCCAACGCCTGTTAAACAAAAAGCAATGGAACACGGTATCCCTGTTTTTCAACCAGAGAAAATTAAAGAAGATTATGATCAAGTCTTAGCGTGGAATCCAGATTTAATTGTGACAGCTGCTTTTGGACAGATTATTCCAAAAATTTTACTAGATGCACCAAAACATGGATGCATTAATGTTCATGCCTCATTATTACCGAAATATCGTGGTGGAGCCCCTATTCATAAGGCCATTATTGATGGTGAAACTGAAACGGGTGTCACAATCATGTATATGGATGTTAAAATGGATACAGGGGACATGATTAGTAAAGTAGTTGTTCCAATTGGTGAAAAAGACCATACAGGAAGTATGTTCGAAAAATTAAGTGTAGCGGGAGCAGAGCTTTTAAAAGAAACTTTACCTAAACTTTTAGCAGGTGAAATTGAAGCAACGCCTCAAAATCATGAAGAAGCAACGTTTGCTTGGAACATTAAACGTGAAGATGAACGTATCGACTGGTATAAACCAGCGACGACATTATATAATCAAGTTCGTGGACTTCATCCATGGCCAGTTGCCTTTACTCAATTGGACGATTTAGCCGTTAAAATTTGGTGGGCAGAACCGAATAATCATTTATATGATGCAGAACCTGGAACGATTGTTAAAGTCGAAAAAGATGGAATTGTTGTTGCATGTGGTGATCATGCAGGGTTAAAAATTACAGATATCCAAATTTCAGGTAAAAAACGCATGGATGTAGCGAGCCTTTTAAACGGCTCTCATCCAATTGAAGTTGGAAAGAAATTTAATTAATTATTGGAGGTATGACTCATGTCTAAAACTTACGTAGGACAAACAGACTACTCAAAAGAAACAAATCCGATTGCAACAATTGAAATGGAAAATGGTTCGATCATGAAAATTGAATTATATCCAGAGGTAGCACCTCAATCAGTTTATAACTTTATTTCATTAGCAAATAGCGGGTTTTATAATGGAGTGATTTTCCACCGTGTTATTCGTAGCTTTATGATTCAAGGGGGAGACCCTCAAGGTCTTGGAATTGGTGGACCTGGATATTGCATCACAGGTGAATTCAAATCTAATGGATTTGATAATCCGGTAAAACATGAACGTGGTGTTATTTCTATGGCTCGTACAAACGTTCCAAACTCTGCAGGATCACAATTCTTTATTATGCATAAAGATTCTCCACACTTAGATGGAAGCTATGCAGCATTTGGTAAAGTCATTGAAGGAATCGATGTGGTGGATCAAATTGCGAGTGTTGAATGTAACCACTTAGATCAACCTGTTATTGGACAAATGATGAAATCAGTATCTGTAGATACTAAAGGGGTAGAATACCCAGAACCAACAAAATTATAAAAAAATGGGGGCTAACTCAGACATTTGTTTGAGTTAGTTTTTTAATTTAGAGAGGAGTTTAGCATTCTAAACGTTTCGATGATGGTCTCAAAGTAGGAAGAGTTAAAATAGGTTGATGTCAATCAATTAGATTTAAAGATTGTCGGTTAGACTAATCGTAGTGAGTGAGACTTATCCCCATTGGATTTAAAAAGAGGAGATGAATGCAGTCCTGTTGATTTAAATAAAGAAAGAATTTGACGGAACCCATTTGAATAGATGATTATCTCTATAAAAGGGACATACTTTAAAAAAATCTGATGAGCGAACACCTAGGTGATAGGAGAACTAGCGAGAAGTCATAATTTTAAGAGCATATAAGTTGGGGATAAAAGGTTAGTATGTTAAAATAGAATAGATAGATAATCTACCTAAAAACTTCTTATTTAATGGAGGAGAGATCGATTTATGGAAAGCTTAAAGCTTGCTGAAAATGTTTATTGGCTTGGTGTTCAAGACCATGATCTTGAAGTATTCGATGTTGTCATGGAAACAAAATACGGGACATCTTATAACTCTTATTTTGTAAAAGGAGAAGAAAAGGTCGCTTTATTTGATACAGTGAAAGCGCCTTATTTCGACGACTATTTAAAAAAGATTGAAGGATTAGTATCAATTGATAAAATTGATTATTTAATTGTTCATCATACAGAGCCTGATCATGCTGGATCAATTGAAAAGTTAATTAAATTAAATCCTAATTTGACTATTATTGCATCAGCTGTAGCGATTCGTTATTTACGCAATATCGTAAACATTGATTTTAAATCACAAGCGGTTAAAATGAATGATGAATTAGATTTAGGCGGACGTACCTTAAAATTCATTTCAGCACCAAACTTACATTGGCCAGATACGATTTATAGCTACTTAGTAGAAGAAGAAATCTTATTTACTTGTGATTCATTTGGTAGTCACTATGCCTTTGATGAAGTGTTAATGTCAAAATTACCAGCCTCAAAAAATGAGGACTACATGGATGCCTTATTAAATTACTATAATCCAATTTTCGCTCCATTTAAAACCTATGTTTTAAAAGCGATTGCCTCACTTTCAAACTATAAAATAAAAATGATTTGTCCAGGACATGGTCCAGTACTTGATGCTCGAATTGAAGAAATTATGAACATTTATAAAGAATGGTCAACTGAAAACTTCTCAATGGATAAATTAGTTGTCATTCCATTCACATCTGCTTATGGATATACAAAAATCATGGCCGAAACGATTAAAGAAGGAATTTTAATGGTAAATCCTTCGGTAGAAGTTCGTTTATATGATTTAGATATTAAAAGCTATCCTGAATTAAAAGAACAATTATTACAAGATTTATATCAAGCAGATGCGATTGCAATTGGAGCAACGACTATTAATAAAGATGCGGTTCCAATTATTTGGGATGTGTTAACAGCGATGAATCCAGTGACTCATGGTGGAAAATTCGGAGCCGCATTCGGTTCTTACGGATGGAGTGGAGAAGCCGTGGATAACGTTCATGCTCGTTTAACACAATTAAAATTAAAAATGATTGATCCAGTTAAGTTATGCTTTAAACCAGATGAAGAAAAATTAGTCGATGTTTTAAAGTTAGGAAAAGCAATCGGACGTAGTTTATCAGAAGGAAAATTAGTTTGTGATTTAGATTAAGGGAAAAAACAGCCGTTGGCTGTTTTTTTATCGTTAGTGGTTATTAAAGGATTCATATGTTATAATGGAAAAAAATGAAAGTGGTGATGAAGTGAGTGAAATGGTGAATCAAGCAGAAGGGATTGGTTTTGTTAATCAGCGATTGACTGTTACGTCATTAAAATTAATTGCGATTTTGGCAATGTTTATCGATCATTTTGCAGCGATTGTTTTAACTAGTTTACAATCTGTTTATGGACAAAGTTTGGAGTCGTTTTTTTGGTTTCAACTCGTGATTATTTTAATGCGTCTCATCGGTCGAATTGCTTTTCCAATTTTTGCGTATTTAATTGTGAATGGATATTATCATACCTCAAATAAGAAGAAATATTTTTTGCGATTAGCTCTTTTTGCAGTTATTTCAGAGCCGTTTTTTGATTTTGGAATTTCGGGTTCTTTTGTTGATATGAGTCATCAAAATGTTTTCTTTACACTAGGACTGGGGTTATTAGCCATTTGGGGATACGATCATATTTCAAGAGATGAAAGTAAAAATTTTATCCCTGGATTGTTTATTGTAGCGCTTGGATTTTTAGCACAAATGATGCAAACAGATTATGGTTTTTATGGGATTATGACGATTTTTGTGATGTATTTATGCTTTGATAATTTTAAGCGATTAAGTCTTATGCTCATCATTTTAAATGTGTTACTCTATGGTGGCCAACTGAGTGTGATAACTTCTTTGATGAGTGATCATCTAGGCAATGGTTATGAAGTAGGTCTTCAAGTCATCTATTTTCTCATGTGTAACGCTCAGTTATTTAGCCTGTTTTCTTTGATCTTTTTAAAAGACTATAATGGGCAAAAAGGAAGACCATTTAATAAATACATGTTTTACGTGTTCTATCCTGTTCATTTATTTTTACTCGGATTACTCGTTTTAGGGTTACAAACATTCATTTATTAAAAAGGTTAGCTCAAAAGAGAGCTAACCTTTTTAATCTTCGTCACTACAAACACAAAAAGAATGTTGTAATTGGATATATTCTTCATTGCTAAGGTTTTTTAGATACTGATTCAGATGTTCCTCACAACAGAAAATACCAAATTTTGTCGTCATTGAGTGATTGTTAAGCGGTTGATGACAGTATTTACAAGTTTTATTCATAAAAAACATCCTTTTCTTATTAGATTGGTTTTAGTATTAGTATATATCTATTTATTATAAAAATAATTAGAGAATATGGTGTTTTTATTGAGTTTTTTCATAAAAAAAGATGATACTAAGGACAGTTAGTGTCAACTTATTTTATAAAACTCGTCGAGAAAACGAATTATTTTGCTTTTCTCTAAAATTGGCTCATGTTATAATATATTGACTTTAAAAGGAAAGTAAGTGATGAAATGTTAGCAGGAAAAATTCATGAAATGAAAGTGGAGCGTCAAACACCACTTGGTTATACATTAACACTTGATGGAGAAGAATACTTTTTACATCAAGCAGAGGTAACGCGTCCATTAGAAGAAGGCCAAATGGTCGAGGTATTTGTTTATTACGATTCAAAGAAACGTTTAACAGCCACCATGCATGAACCAAAAGTGACGACTGAACAGTTTGGATGGTGTGAAGTTGTAAGTGTTCGTGATGAATTAGGAATTTTCGTCGATATCGGAATTAATAAACAAATTTTAATTGCTCCATCAGATTTACCAATTTACAAACATTTATGGCCTCAAGTTGGAGATTATGTTTATTGTTATTTAAAAGAATCGTTGTCAAATTATTTATTTGCGATTATTGCTCGTCCATCTGAATTTGGTGGGGTAAAACATGAAGCGCCTCAATCATTACATGGTAAAAAGGTAAAAGCGCGTGTAATTCGTACAGGTAAAATCGGAACAAACGTCATTACAGAAGAAGGATACATGGGATTCATTCATGAAAGTGAACGTCGTGAAGAACCACGTTTAGGTGAAATGATTGAAGGGCGCGTTGTTCGTGTCAAAGAAAATGGAGAGTTAAATATCTCTTTAATTCCACAAAAAGAGTTTGCTATTGTTGAGGATGCAGATGTGATCATGGAGTATTTAATGTCACGTCGTGGAGCGATGCCATTTTATGATAAATCAGAACCAGATGATATTCGTCGCGTTTTTAAAATGAGCAAGGCATCATTTAAGCGAGCTTTAGGAACGTTAATGAAACAAGGAAAAGTGTACCAAGAAGAAGGATGGACCTATTTAAAGGAAGATAATGAACAATAAAATAGCAACGGAGTGTACAGTCAATGAATTTTATTAAAAACGAAGTTTTGTCGGTGAAGATTAAAAACTTATCTATTATGTTAATTGGAAATTTATTAATCGTTCTAGCTATTAATATGTTTATAACACCAGCCAATTTATATACTGGGGGTCTGACAGGGATTGCTCAGTTAATTATTGAGTTTTTAAGCGCTGGATTAGGCATAGAATTGAGTCTAGGGACCCTTGTATTTGTCTTTAATATTCCGATTTTATATCTAGCTTGGCGATCAATTGGAAAACGATTTGCCGTTTTAAGTATGGTAGCAGTTGTGATTCAATCTGTCATGCTTGAAATGGTCCCTATTGGACAATTTTCTGAAGATATCCTATTAAACGCAGTATTTGGTGGAGTTTTAGTAGGTGCTGGAATTGGAATGATTTTAAAGATTGGTGGTTCAACTGGTGGGATGGATATTATTTTTCAATATATTTCAATGAAATATGATGGATCTTTTGGAAAATATTCATTTAGTATTAATGCTATTATTATCCTGATTGCGGGCTTAACACAAAGTTGGGAAACGGCTCTTTATACAATTATTTGTATTTACATTACTTCTGTTGTTGTTGATCGAATTCATACGATTCATCAGAATTTAACACTTTATATCGTGACGACGAAAGAGGAAGAAATGATTGAAACCATTTTAAAACATCTTTATCGAGGAATTACGGTACTTGAGGGTCGAGGTGCCTATACGAAAAATAATAAGAGTGTGTTGATGCTTGTTTTATCAAGTTATGAGTTATATGAAGTTTTAGCTATCATTAAGTCTGTTGACGAACATTCATTTACGAATGTGGTCAGAAGTGAGATGATCCAAGGAAACTTTGTTAAAAAGAAAATTTAATAAGAGCTTTTTTAAAAAAACATATCTGTGAGGCGTTGCAGCGCAGATATGTTTTTTTCTTTCTGTTACCGGGATTTTTTTAGTCTATTTTAAATGGATAAAAATAGCAAAAAAAACGATGAATTAAACATTTAAAGTTACTAATAAAAATGTTATAATTTCTCAAGGTTAAATGAATTATCCATTTTGAGGTGAGAGACAAAATGGAGTTGGAGGATATGAGGTATGGATATTTTGACATCAGAGCGATTTAAAAAAGAACTTAAAAGCTTGGCGATTATTTCTGTAGGAACCATTTTATTTGCTATTGGAATTAACTGGTTTATCAACCCATCTGGGTTATACGTGGGTGGGGTAACTGGTATTTCGCAGCTGGTTAGTCGAATTTTATATAGTACTTTAGGGATTAAAATTAATTTAGGGCTTTTAATTTGGTCAATTAACGTTCCTTTATTATTATTAGCGTATAAATTTATTGGAAAAAGATTTACTTATCATACGCTATATACCGTTACGTTCTTAACCATTTGTTTGAATGTTATTCCTGAAAAAACATTTTCTGAAGATGTTTTATTAAATATTGTAGTTGGAGGGATGATTTATGCCCTTGGTAGTGGAACCATTTTAAAATATGGTGGTTCGACTGGAGGACTAGATATTTTATCCCAATATTTATCAATGAAAAAACAAGGTTCATTTGGACAATATTCATTTTATGTTAACTGTATTATTATTACCATTGCAGGATTTTTACAAGGGTGGGAAATTGCACTATATACCATTTTACTTATGTTTGTTCAAATGCAAATGGTTGATCGCATTCATACTCCACACAAAAGTTATACTGTCTTTATTGTTACGACGAAGCAAGATGAAGTTATTCAAACATTGCAAGCAAGACTTGGACGTGGAATTACGATTATTAATGCAGAGGGAGCTTATACCCACACGAATCGTAGTTTGTTAATGATGGTTGTTTCAAGTTATGAATTATATATTGCCCTTCAGTTATTAAATGAAGTGGATCCGCATTCTTTTACAAATGTCTTACAAAGTTCACAAGTCCAAGGAAACTTTGGCCGTAAAATTGTTGATAAGGCACAATAAACAAAAAAGCTGTTTCTAAATTGAAACAGCTTTTTTATTTTAATATTAGGGAAATTCCTAAAGGAAGAGTGAAAAGTAGAGGAAATAACAGATGAATTTTAATAGATTATGTTATAATATAAAGTGACAAATTATAATTACATCACGGTGGTTGAGAACGGAGTGGTATTATGGCAAATGCCCGTGAATTGGCTTTGCAGACATTAACAGATATTTTAATTAATGGTGCTTATAGCAATCATGCTCTAAATGAGCAGATTGAAAAAAGTGACTTAACCATTCAGGATAAAAATTTTATGACGGAATTGGTTTACGGAACTTTACAGCATCAGCAACTATTGAATTTTTATGCAACTCCTTTTTTTAATGGAAAAGTTAAAGGGTGGATTCGCATTTTGATACAAATGACACTCTATCAAATTCTTTATTTAGATAGTGTTCCTGAGCATGCTGCCATTTCTGAAGCTGTTAATATTGCTAAAAAGCGTGGTGGTCAATTTAACGGTAAATTGGTGAATGCTATTTTACGTGAAATGATGCGTAACCCTTTGTCTAATTTACAAGAAATTGAAGATGATGCCGAGCGTTTAGCAACGAAGACGTCACATCCTCTTTGGTTAATTAAGCTTTGGATAAAGCAATTTGGAATGGAAAAAACAGAACAAATGGCCAATGCAAACAATGAGCGAGTAAATGTAACAATTCGTGTTAATGGTGTTAAAGGAACGAAAGAAGAACTAAAACAAAAACTTGAAGAAGAAGGAATTCAGTGTCGAGATGGATTTTTAAGTCCAGATGCACTGGTCATTACAAAAGGGAATGTCATTAAGACAAAAGCTTTTGAACAAGGATGGTTTTATGTTCAAGATGAATCCTCGATGCTAGTGGCGAGAGCTTTAAAGCCAAAACATCACACGAAAGTGTTAGATACCTGTTCAGCTCCAGGTGGGAAAACGACTCATGTCGCTGAAATGATGCGCCAGACGGGAATGGTTTATGCTCATGATATTTATCCTCATAAAATTAAATTGATTGAGGATAATGTGAAAAGATTGGGGCTTAAAAATGTTGTAGTGAATTTACAAGATGCAACAAAGTTGACAGAATGTTATCCATCGGAAAGCTTTGATTCTGTTTTAGTTGATGCTCCTTGTTCAGGACTTGGAATTTTAAGAAGACATCCTGAAGTTAAAATAACAAAGAAACCTGAAGATTTAGATGGTGTGATGGCGATCCAAAAAGAAATTTTGAAGACAGTGGCTTCATTGGTGAAATATGGTGGAACTTTATTGTATAGTACTTGCACAGTCAATCGTAAAGAAAATGATAAAATGGTTGAATGGTTTTTACGCGAGCATCCTGAGTTTAAATTAGATCAAACATTAGTGGAGCGTTTACCTGAAGTTTTAAACGAACAAGCAAGTACTGGAATGGTTCAATTATTTCCCGGGGATTATCAAACGGATGGCTTCTTTATTGCTTGTTTAAAACGAGAAATTTTGTGATTATAAATGAGACTTTTAAACGATAATAAGACTAGGTCATTCATCGTTCAATTAAAAGAGTTCTAAAAGATAGAAATGGTGGTGCTATTATGGAGAAGAAATCCATTTATAGTTTAGATATACAAGATTGGCAGAATTGGTTACAAGAGCAAAAACAACCTAAATTTCGTGCTAATCAAATTTTTGACTGGTTATTTAAAAAAAGAGTGACTTCAATTGATGAAATGAGTAACTTACCAAAGGATTTAAAGGGGTTAATGCAAGAGTCTTTTGATGTCACAACATTAAAAGAGCGAAAAAAACAAGTGGCAAGTGATGGGACCACAAAGTTTTTATTTGAATTGTCTGATGGAGACTTAATTGAAACAGTTTTAATGAGACATAAATACGGGTGTTCGGTATGTGTTACAACACAGGTTGGATGTCGTATTGGGTGTAAGTTTTGTGCTTCAACCTTGAGTGGATTAAAGCGAAATTTACAAGCAGGTGAAATTGTGGCACAGGTTTTACGTGTGCAACAATATTTAGATGAATCACAGGAGCGTGTGAGCCATATTGTGGTGATGGGAATTGGAGAACCGTTTGAAAATTATGAGAATCTAACAAAGTTTATTGAAATTATTAATAGTGAAAAAGGTTTGAATATTGGATCACGTCATATCACCGTTTCGACGAGTGGAATTGTTCCTAAAATTTATAATTTTGCCGATCAACATCCGCAAGTATCGTTTGCTGTCTCTTTACATGCCCCGACAGATGAGCTACGCACCCAATTAATGCCGATTAATCGTGCTTATCCATTAGAAAAACTAATGGAAGCCGTCAAGTATTATATTAAACAAACTAATCGACGTATTACATTTGAGTACGGATTAATTAAAAATGTGAATGATACGGTAGAATGTGCTAATCAGTTAGCAGATTTAGTCGGAAGATTAAATTGTCACATTAATTTGATTCCAGTTAATTATGTTCCAGAACGAGGATTTGATCGTACACCAATTGAGCATATTGAAAAATTTGAACAAACGTTGAAAAAACGTGGGGTTAATGTAACAGTCAGAAGAGAGCTAGGTAGTGATATTGATGCAGCATGTGGACAGTTAAGAGCTAAGGAGGGGGCTTTAGAATAATGTTGGACCGAATGTGTTATAAGACTGATGTTGGAAAAGTAAGACCACACAATGAAGATGCCGTGACTATTTATCAAAATCCATTTTGTACCGTTATGGTGGTTGCAGATGGAATGGGGGGGCATGAAGCAGGAGAAGTTGCAAGTGAGATGGTCATTAAAGTTGTGGAACATTCCTTTAATGAAACACTTTCATTTGATGATTCAGAAGATTTACGTAAGTGGATTAAATTAGTTTTGCATCAAATTAATCAAGATATTTTGCAGTACATTGAGCAGCAACATATTTCTCATGGTATGGGAACGACAGTAATTGTAACGGTTATAACGAAGTCTTTTATTGCATTTGCTCATGCCGGGGATAGTAGAGCGTATGTATTAGCACACCAAGGTTTAAGACAGATCACAAAAGATCATACCTTTGTTCGAAAGCTTGTTGAAGAAGGAAAATTATCTGAACAAGAAGCAAAAACACACCCGCATCGTAATATTATTATGAATGCATTAGGAGTTAACAAAGATTTGAAGTTTGATTATTTAGTATTAGAAAATTA
>OLQY01002485.1_pt1 | contig 11544 bp, 12 predicted proteins | sample 1672851 | NCBI WGS metagenome assembly OLQY01 (sample SAMEA3136730, study PRJEB25190) | human gut metagenome | reverse complement strand
CCGGAGGCTGCCAGCAGTACGGCAAAAGTCTGTTTCAGTTTCATGGAAATACCTCCTTTGTCTTTATTATAAATTTTCTTTGGCAGAATGAGAATTTTCTCTTGGTTTTGCAGTATTAACCTGCGGGTTGGCTGGTGTTTGCATCCGTGCCGCTTTCCGCAGTCTGTGCCGGGGTGGGTTCGGCCTTTTCGATTTTGATTGCGCCGCCGTAATCCTCAAAAACTTCTACCGAGGACGTGATTTTTCCGATGGTCGTGACCGGCACGATGGTTTCCAGCAAATCATCATTGTAGAAAATTGCCACCGAGGGGCCGTCATCCCAGTAGGCCAGCCCTCCCAATTCATAACTGCGGGTATGTGCTGCGGCATCTGGCAGCGGGTCGTCCAAGTCAAAGGCTTTGGCAAAGTTTTCTGCCGGGTCCCACAGCGAGACGGTCAACGGCAGGCGCTCTGCCAGTGCGCGGGCAGTCTCATTATCAAACAGGACACCGTCCAGCACAGTGTCTCCCGCTGTAATCGTGATATTTTCAAGAATCGATTCCGGCTCCGGTGTGGACATAGGATGGCCGGGTTCACCGCCGCCTGCAGCTACCCCGCAGCCAACCAAAAATAGAGCCGCTAAGGCGATAAAATAGATTGGACGCATGAAAGATTCCTTTCGATTACACGAAAAGCCCCGAACGAGCCGGGGCTTTTCGTGTGTATTAGAGAAATGCTTGTATGGAAAATGGTTATTTCAGTTCGCTGCCGACAGCGAAAGCCTTGCCCACGGTCTTGCCCAGCACACGGTAGCTGCGCTCCACGGGGTCATAGCTCAGAACCTGCATGAGATCGGCGCTGATTTGGCCGTTTTCATCCAGTGCGGATTCATCGGCACTGATGTTGACGATCTGGCCGACAATGTTGCCGTCCGCCGTCTTTTTAACAAAGCTGCATTCCAGTGCAACAGGCAGTTCCTGAATGACCGGGGCGTTGACAAACTCACTCTTTTTCGTGGTAAAGCCCGCCTTTTCCATCTTGTCCGGTGTGTTGTTGGCGGAGACAAGGCCCACATAATCGCAGGGCTTCATCTGCGGCAGTGTACCGAAGCTGACGGTGAACGCGCCGTTTTTGAGGATGTTCTGGGTGGTCTTGTGACCCGCGCTCAAGCAGAGGATGACCCGATCGGCATCGTACAGACCGCCCCATGCGGCATTCATGGCATTGGCGTTGCCGTCGCCGTCATAGCTGCCCACGATTAGCACTGGCAGCGGGAAAAAGTATGGATTCGTACCAAAATTTTTACGCATGAGAAAAACTCCTTTACAGGCCCAACGTGTCAAGCCAGCTTTGAATATCGTCTGCGGTGGTGGAGGAGAAGAACCGCTGGCCGTCCAGCCAGTCGCCGGTGCCTGCCAGTTTGGCAAGGTCGGTACCGCTGTCACCCATGCCAGAACTGCCAGCAGTGGCAAACGGGATGACGGTCTTGCCGGTAAAAACATTGGCGGTCACAAAACCGTTCATCGGCCACGCGGCACCGCCCCACCAGATGGGATAGCCGATGAATACGGTGTCGTAGCTGTCCCAGTCGGGAACCTCGGCGGAAACCAGCGCCACATCCCGCAGGGATTCATCGTCATGTTCGCGGGAGACGCGGCTGTTTTTGTCGGAATAGTTGAGGTCAGCGGTGGTATACGGTTCGGCAGGCTCGACTTCGAACAGGTCTGCGCCGATGGCATCGGCAATCAACACGCTCGGTGGTACCGGTGGCGGAGTAGTAAACGACCAGCGCCTTACCGTCTGCGGTGGTTTCTTCGGCAGAGTCTGCGGTTTCGGTTGTTTCGGATTCTGCCGGGGCGGGTTCCTCGGTAGGTGCCGGGGTAGTCTCGGCAGTCGGCGCAGGCGTGGCCGCGGCAGAGGATGCACTGCTGCCGCAGGCAGCCAAACTGACAGCCAGCACGGCGGCGGTCAAAAGAGAAAAAAGACGTTTCATAAAAAGCACCTCACTTTTGTTTGTCAACCGGCGGAACCATCAAGGCGTAGGCAGCCAGCTTGGCGGCGTTGGCCTCATAGTAACGCTTATTCTTGTTCAACGCGGCGATCTGCTGCATTTCCTCGTCCGTCAGGGCGAAGTCGTAAATATTGAAGTTGTCGCGGATGTGATCAGGATTCTTGGAGCCGGGGATGACGATGTTGCCTGCCTGCACGTGCCAGCGCAGGATGATCTGGGCATTACTCTTACCGTACTTGGCAGCAAGGCTCGTGAACAGTGGCTCATTCAGTAGGGCTTTGTCGGCGTGGCCCAGCGGGTACCATGCCTGAATGACCATGCCATGCGCCTTCAAATATGCCTTGAGTTCCGGCTCTTGGTTGTAAGGGTGAACCTCGGTCTGCAAAACTGTGGGCTGCACCTCGCAGATGGAGAAGATTTTTTCCATCTGTTTAATGTTGAAATTGGACAGGCCGATGGCCCGGACTTTCCCCTCTTTGTAGGCTTTTTCCATCTGGCGATACCCGGCGACATAATCGCCTGCGGGCTGGTGAATCAGCAGCAGGTCAATATAATCTGTGTCCAGACGGGCCAGCGTCTTGTCTATTGCATCGGCATCCTTGTAGAAGCTGGGCCACAGCTTGGTTTCAAGGAAAATTTCCTCGCGCTGCAAGCCGGACGCTTTCATAGCACGGCCCACGGCCTTCTCATTCACATAGGCATTGGCGGTATCGACCAGACGTGCGCCGCTTTGCAGGGCGTTGACAACCGCGCTTTCGGCTTCGTCCGGGGTCAACAGAAATGTGCCGATGCCCTCGGAGGGCATTTTTACGCCATTATTTAAAGTGATATATTCCATCGTAAAACGCTCCTTTCAGCGGCACTCGTTCAGGATTTCGAGCAGTTCGTCATCGGTCAGCTTTTTGCAGCAGCCGCCGGTGCGCACAGTGGACTTGGCAACAGCCGCAAGGTCGGTGTCGGCGGGGATGCCCAGCTCGGCAAAGGTGGTGGGCAGACCAATTTCTTTGATAAAGGCAGCCAGCGCTTCCACGCCCGCATGGGCCAGTTCGACCTCAGTCTTGCCTGTTGGGTCGATCCCCCAGACGTTCACGGCAAAGCGGGCAAACCGCGCAACGTCCGCTTCACAAATATGGCGGTACAGCACCGGGTGGAGCACCGCCAGCCCTGCGCCGTGGTTGCAGTTGGTGTACGCGCCCAGCTGGTGTTCCAGCATATGGCACTGGAAGTCGGTGACCTTGCCGATCTTCAAAATGCTGTTCTCCGCCATGGCGGAGGCCCACGCCAGCTCACTACGGGCAGCGTAGTTATTGTGATCGGTCAGCAGCACGCGGATGTTGCGGATTGTGCTGCGCATGACGGCCTCGTTGATGTCATCGGAGAGGTTATTCTCGTCCGGCTTGCCGAAGTAGGTCTCCATCGCGTGGCTTAACGTATCGAAGGCACCGGAGATGACCTGCTTGAACGGCACGGACATGGAATAGTTGGGATCGAGGAACGCAAAGTCCGCCTGTGCACCCCAAAGCGCGCCCTTGATCTTCTTGTCCTCGTGGGTAATGACCGCACCGTTGTTCATCTCAGAGCCGGTGCCGAACACGGTAACGATGGTCCCCAGCGGGATGAACTTGGAGGGGCGCTCGTGCTTAGTGTTTTCAAAGTCCCACAGATCCTCGTCCAGCATGGCCTGTGCAGAGACAACCTTGCAGCAGTCGGAAACCGAGCCGCCGCCAACCGCCAGAATCAAATCAACATGGTTTTCCTTCGCCAGTTTGGCACCCTCCTGCACCTTGGCGTAGGTAGGGTTGGACATAATGCCGGAGAACTCAACGATATTCTTGTCTGCGCGGTGCAGGATGTCGGTGACTTCCTCATACACGCCGTTGCGCTTGATGGAACCGCCGCCGTAGGCCAGCAGCACGTTGGGGCCGTAATTAGCCAGCAGGCTTTCCAGATACTCTTTCACGCCGCCCTGCCCAAAATAGACCTTGGTGGTGTTTTCAAAAACGAAGTTATTCATAGTGATAAGCTCCTTTCCTGCTTGTTGCCTTCAGTATAAAACATTCCGCTGCAAAGCGGAATATTCGATTTGTTGCGTTGTTTTAACCCAAAGGTTTTTACAGCATTTTGGGTTAACATGTTATTGTAAAACTTGAAGTCGGCTTTAAGTCAAGGGGTAAAATTTGCTTTCACAAAAAGCTCATATTTCCTCAACGATTGCTTTCCCAGAACGTCACAGCATGGTCGAGCCAGCCCTCGGCCACCGTACCCTCGCCCAAACCAAAGCCGTGGGCAAGGCCCGGATAAATGTCAATTTCGGCGGGTGTTCCCTGCTGGCGGATGGCCTCAATGCGGCGCTGCATGATGCGGTAGTTGGCAATGCCGTCCGCCGTGCCTACGCAGTTGTAGGTCGGCGGTTCGTTTCCGTACACTTCGGAAAGGCCGGTGTACTGCATAAGGACCGCACCGGGGCGCGGGTATTCCTTTTCGCCAAAGGCTGCCGTGCCGTAGCTGCCCAGCCACGCGACCATACGCGCCCCGGCAGAACCGCCCCACAGCGAGTAGTCGTCCATGTCGATTTGCAGTTCCTCGGCGTGGTCATGCAAGAACGCAATCGCGCGGGCCAAATCCTCACAGGCTGTCTGTGCGCCGGGGCGGTAAATCAGCGCAAAGGCATTGTGGCCGCGCTTGGAAAGTTCCAGCGCGTGGGGAAAGCTGTCCTGCATGGCGGCCACATACATAAACCCACCGCCTGCGTTCAGAATCGCGGTTTTTGCCCCCGGCTCGCCCCGGAAAAAGAACAGTCCGGTATCCTCTTTGTCGGGATCAGCGGCTTTTTCGGCATCGGTGTAGATGTCGTAAAAAATGGTGTTCCCTGCTGCGGCTTGATCGTGCAAATAGTTGGCAATTTCCACTGTGCGATCCGGGTTGACGTTATTATACCAGACCAAAATGTCATCGAGATTTTCCAGCGTTAGGTCGGTGGGAATCGTCATGTCCACCGGAAAGATCAGACGACCATAATCGCCAAACGCGGCATCGCTTATCACACCCCTCACGAGTGTGCTGCCGGTATAGGGCTGTGCGGTGGCAGTCTCGGCGGTTTTCGGTGTGGTTTGCGGCGGCGCTGCGGGCACTGACCCGCAGCCGGACAACAGCATCGCAAGGGCGCAGCTATACGCTGCGCCACGGAAAGAGGATGATTTTTTCATTGCCTATTCCCCCTTTGTATACTTTTTATAAGTAGTATAAGAAAACAGAGCCTTCGGCGGAAGACTCTGTTTGTTAATCAGTATGTACCTGTCGGTTTTTACTCGGCCAGCGCTTTCTGCATAGCGGCAATGAACTGCTTTACGGCCAGGGTCGGCTTCTCGGCGTGCAGCAGGCCGTAAGGGACCTCATGGTTCCAGTTCACGGGCAGGATTTTCAGCATCGGATGTACCTGCTGCCACTGTGGGATGGCCATAAGCAACGCACCATCATTTCCGCATTTGTTGAACACATCCACGCTGTAAAAATCGAAGTCCACAATGCGAACCTGCGGGTGGTTTTTCCACAAGTCATCGCGCAGTTCATCCACATGGTGGCTCCAGCCGCGGCGCATCAGCATAAAATTCTGGCCGTACAGGTCGCTGACCTCCAGATGGTCCTTTTGTGCCAGCGGATGGTGCAGTGCCACGGCGCAGCAGATGGGTACCATTGCAAGCTGTGTGCCCGCACACTGGCGCAGGTCGAGCAGCGTATCGTCAAAAATGCCGCCCACCACGTCAATGTTTTGGCCGAGGTTTTTCAGGATTTCGCGTGCATTCTCCGGCGTATTGAAAAACGGCACCAGCTGGAATTTGATGTCGGCGCAATCTTTCTGAATTTTCGGCCAGACATTCACCAGCGGCTGGGGTGTCATGGGCGAAATACCGATGCGCACCACCTTGCTGTCTGCAATCATTGCGCGCTTGGCACGTTCCAGCGAAGCTTCGCAGTAGTCAATGATGTACTTTGCATCCTTGTAAAAGGACTGTCCCGCCGGAGTCAGCTTCAAGCCGCGGTGGCTGCGCACAAACAGCGTAACACCCAAATCTTCTTCCAAGAGGTTGATTTGCTTTGTGACGGCGGGCGGCGTGATGTACAGTGCATCGGCGGCTTTATTAAAGCTGCCCAGTTCTGCCACTTTCAAAAACGTATCCAACTGCGTATTGTACATCATAGCGGTTTGCCCCCTAGCGCAATTTTTGCTCATTTTACTTCCATTTTAGAAAAAAAAGTGCAGTTCGTCAACCGATATGATGTGAAGATTACGGGAAATTCGTGTGAAAATAGTACTTTACTGCACCACGCGGCTGCCGCCGAACACCTGCGACATTTCCATGCCGTTCAACGCGGTGTCAATGGCCTGCACCTCTGCGGCGGAAAGCTGAATATCGGCAGCCCCGGCGTTTTCTTGCAGGCGCACAGCCTTGCGGGTGCCGGGAATCGGCACAATGTAGGGCTTTTTGCACAGCATCCACGCCAGCGAAATTTGGGCGGGTGTGGCGTTTTGCTCCCCTGCCAGCCGATTCAGCAAATCCAACAGGGCGCGATTCTGGTCAATGCTCTCCGGCTGGAACTGCGGCATCACGCTGCGGTAGTCCGTACCTGCTTCAAACCGGGAATTCTTGTCATACCGCCCGGAAAGGAAGCCGTTTGCCAGTGGCGAAAACGCCACATAGCCGATATGCAATTCTTCAAGCGTCGGGAACAGCTCCTCATACCAGCGCGCCATCATGGAGTAGCGGTTCTGGATTGCCGTGACCGGGCAAACAGCGTGGGCGCGGCGGATAGTTTCTTCCGTTGCTTCGGACAAGCCCCAGTGGGTAATCTTGCCCTCGCGGATCAGATCGGACATGACCCCCGCCACTTCCTCAATGGGTACTTTTGGGTCAAGGCGGTGTTGGTAGTACAGGTCAATATGGTCGGTGTTCAGCCGTTTCAGCGATGCTTCCACCGAGGCGCGGATGACTTCCGGGCGGGAATCCGGCACCAGCGGCTTGTTGACCGCCGGGCTGGACATGTCAAAATGGATGCCGAACTTGGTTGCCAGCACGATTTTGTCGCGGTAGGGCTTCAGCGCTGCACCTACCAGTTCCTCGTTATCATGGGGATTTCCCGGCGTTCCGTAGACTTCGGCCGTATCAAAAAATGTATAGCCCATGTCTACCGCCTGTGCCAGCAGCTCGGTCATTTCCTTTTTATCTGCCGGTGCGCCGTAGGCATGGCTCATGCCCATGCAGCCCAGTCCGATGGCCGATACGGTCAGATCTTTTCCCAGTGTACGTGTCTGCATCCTGTGCCCCCTTATATGTTTTTACCCATTTCATATGCCTGCTGTACAGCGGCGGTGTCCTTTACCCGACCGGGTTCATAGACACCGCTGCCGATGATAACGCCCTTTTCCACAGCCCCTTCCACGCAGTCAGCATAGCCACGGAAGCAAGCCAGCGTGGTATTTGCCGAGGTTTTCGGCTCATCGGCCATCGTTACGATGTAGTAGAACTCTTTATTTTTCACTTCCAGCCAGCGCGCCAGTGTGCGGTCAATGACGGCCTTGAGCTGGGCATCGATGGAATAGAAATAGACAGGGCTTGCCAACACAAGAACATCTGCCTCGATCATCTTCTGCAAAATTTCTGCCATATCATCCTTGTGGACACAGGCACCGCCGTGGTCGCGGCAGTAATAGCAGGCCGAGCAAGGTGCGACCTTTTTGGCTGCTACACGGATCTTTTCGACCTCGTTTCCTGCTTCCTGCGCGCCGCGTAGGAACTCATCACACAAGATGTCGGAATTGCCGCCCTTACGCGGGCTGCCGGATAGAATCAAAACTTTCTTGCTCATAAGTAAAACCTCCGTTTGTAGTAGGTATCAATATTGGTAATTCGGAGCTAGCAGCTGCATCAGCTGCTTATCATGGCCATATACCAGCGTAGAGGTTGTATCCAACAGCATCGTGGCCGCTCGCTCCCGGTCGTAGGGTTCCCACTGCGGCAATCCCTCCGCACCGGGAACACCGGTTTTGGCAAAGTTGACCCACGCATCACTGATTTGTGCGGCCAGCGCTGCATTTTCACCGTCCATATGTCGGAACACGAACGGTATTTCTGCGCCATGATAAGCACCGGAGCGATTGTTGTCATATGTAAACACATAAGCGTACACAGCCGCGCCATTCTGGTCTGCCTTGTGGGACATAATTTTCAGCATCGGCAGACGAATCAATGTATCTACTTTGTTGGCTTTGGCAGTGTCTTTCATCGGATAGGCCTGTGCGAAGGCTGCTGTTTCTTCCGCAGTCAGCGTTCCCTGGTCACCGCCCATAAACATCGTCCACTCGTTCAGATTGCTGCCAATCAGCAACTCCACATCACGTCCGCTTTCGGCAAAGCCATCCGCCGTCACAGGGTCAGTGGGCAGATACTCGCCCTCCACCACAGGACCCCATTCCATTGCGTAACCATCCGTCAGCGGCGCGGGAATTTTGTATTCCTCGGCGGTTTGCTGTAAGGCCGTCTGCGCCGCTGTTTCGATTTCATCCAAAGGCCTTGTCTGTAATTCTTCCACATTCTGCCCATTCAGGCCGAGGTTTTCCAAAATGTGTTCCGTCAACCGCTGGCTGGCTTCTTTATGGGTAAAGGTCACGCCCATTGTTTCGGTTGCACCGCTTTGCACAATGCCGCGCTGGAACAGCCCCTTGGCATACGGTGTTGTCATCAGCGCAAGAATTTTAGCTCCGCCGCCGGACTGTCCAAACAGCGTCACATTGTCCGGGTCACCGCCAAAAGCTTCGATGTTTGTATGAATCCATTGCAGCGCCTTTACCAAATCGTCAAGACCCGCATTGGCAGAATACCGGTATTCTGCGCCGTAGGCCGACAAATCAAGATAGCCGGAAACACCGAGACGATGATTTACCGATACCACAACAACATCACCGGCTTGGCTCAGCGCCGCACCGTTGTATTGCTCCGAGTTGGCTGTACCGGAGGAAAAACCACCGCCATGCAGCCAAACCATAACAGCACGTTTTTTGCCATCGTCGATGCCCGGCGTCCAGATGTTCAGGTTTTGGCAGTTATTGTCCGTTCCCTGTTGGCTTCCGGCGCTCATGCCTAACATACCGCTTTGCGGTGACATAGCGCTCACCTGTGTGGTATCCCGGATACCATCCCACGCGGGAACCTCCTGCGCGGGTTCAAAGCGCCGCGTTGCTTGCGCATAGGGAACCCCCAGATATTGGTACACGTCATTTTCTTCGCTGCCACGCAAAAGTCCCTTATCGGTTTGCACCACAGCATTTTCCGAGGCAGCCGCCTTGTCAATGCTCGGCTGGGAAAACATACGCCGCACAACCAAAAAGGCACCTGCTACGAGAATCAGCAATACTGCGAGAATCCCCAGCAGGACTTTTTTCCACCGTTTCATCTTTTTCATGAGTCGCGCTCCCTTCATTCTTATCTCGTGTATCTCTATGCTTGTGAAAAAACATCCTCCAGCCATGCGGCGTAGTCCTTCACCCAGCCGCCGTCCGAACCGAAGCCGTGCGGCCAACCGTCCAACACAATGCGTCCGGTGGGGATGCCCATACTTTGGATGACATCATACTGCTGTTGGAACTGGCGGTAAAACGGGTCCTCGGTGCCGTAGACGTAAAAGGTCGCCGGCAGGTTGCCCTCTGCCAGCCAATCCGGGTCCATGTTGCCGACACTGAGCCGCCCGTAGAAAGAGTAAATCATCCCCGCCGCCGATGCGTGCGCCGGGATTTCATCTAACGCATCCGGGCGGTAGCTCTCGTCCAGCGCCGTGCCGTTGACTCCCTCATCATAGTGCATCAGAAACTCGCCCGCTTGGATGCCTCCCGCCGAGAAGCCCATCACAGCAATGTCATCGGGGTCAATGTCATAGGCGTCGGCGTTTTTGCGAACGAACCGCACCGCCCGCGCCACATCCAGCGCACCCTCCTCCTGCGTGTAGGGCGAGAGGCGGTAATCTACGATAAACGTTTGAAAACCCAACTCACGCAGTGCAGCCGCCGTGGGCAGCGAGTCTGTGTAATTGCCCCGGAACTGGTATGCACCGCCTGCCATTAGCACAACTGCGCCCTTGGGCTGTACGCCCGCCCGCACTGGGATGGCAGTGACATAAGGGCGGAAATCCCAGTTATCGAAGTAACCGGTCATGGCAGTGGTAAAGTTAGTTTTGGCGGGGACATTCCCCTGCTCCCATAAAAATAATACTTGGATTTGAGTGGGGTCAACCGCTGTATTCAGCACCGTTTGCTCGCCCTGCGGTGCGGGGAGCTTTTGCAGCATCCGCGTGCGGGAGTAATCCTCGATTTTGCCGCTGCCGTAGTTGTATGCGGCCGGGAAATCATCCGGCGTAGCAACGGTGTCTGCGGAAGTCCCTGCCCGCAGATCATCCGTACTTTGCACGGAATTATTTGTTTTGTTTGAAGTTGACATAGCATCCTCGATGGCTGATACGCCGTTTTCCAGTTCGTCGCTTGTGGTCGTCTGTCCGCAGGCGGTCAGCCCCGCCGCCAGCAGAGCAGCCAGCAGTGCGGCAAATCGTTTTTGTCTTTTCACGTTGTGCCCCCGTTTCTGCTGCAACGCACTTATCAGGCCGCGTAATTTTCCAGCGTGCTGCTGAAATCACCGCCGTCCCACGCTTGGAACATCATATCACTGTACGTCAGCAGCTTTGCAGGAAATATGATTTCCGTTTCGGTATCAGCACGGTATGAAACCGGGATAGCCAACGGCTGGCAGCCGCCCCATGCTGCCGTGCGCATGGCTTGCACATCAATTTGGTTGCCACACGCTTGGCAGCGCAGTGTTCCATCCTGATAGGTATAGCGGGCGTTTCCCTGCGCATAGCACTCCTGACAGGCGTTAAAGGCTGTGTAGATCGTACCATCCTCATCCCGCCAGAAAATCAAAGAATGCGCCCCACCATAGTCTACTTCCTGAAAATTCTCTGTCAAATCTGCTGTTGGCACAATAAGGGCCCCGTTTTCATTCGGGGTTATCGTAATGGCACCAGTATCCTGTTGTGTGTTGCTGCCGCCCCACGTAGTGACAATGACGGCAATCGCGCCATCTACCAGAAGCAGTAACATCAGCACAACAGCTGCAATTTTCCAGACACGTTCGATAACGCTTTCTTGCTTTTTCTTTGTTTTGGGCACAGCTTGTTCCTCCGTTTATAATGCATTTTATTGGCTTGCTGGTTTCCGACACCACTTTATTGTATAGTATAGCAAGCCCTTGCCGCGCGGAGAAGTTTCGCTTTGTTTGGCTGTATATACCTTTGGGTTGTGGCTTCTTGATTTGTTTATCCAAAATATGCCATAGCATCTGCTCGTTTTCCATTAACGCGCACTTCCAGATGCAAATGATTTCCCGTGACCCGCCCGGTATGCCCGACATATCCGATGACCTGCCCGGCCTGCACCTGCTGACCGGTGGTGACGCAGATGGACGAACAGTGGGCGGACAGTGTTTCCAGCCCGCCGCCGTGGTCGATTTGAA
>OLQY01002480.1_pt1 | contig 11556 bp, 8 predicted proteins | sample 1672851 | NCBI WGS metagenome assembly OLQY01 (sample SAMEA3136730, study PRJEB25190) | human gut metagenome | reverse complement strand
GGCCACAAATATAGGGTATCGGTTCTCTTCTCGGGCTGTCTTTGGCTGGATTTTGATCGAATTAAGATAGTGGTTGTGGGGATTTGAGGGAGCAGGTAGAAGTTTTCTGCTTGCTCTCAGAATATTGTGAATAGATATTTTGTATTTAAATGAAAATGGTAATGAGTTGAGATTAATAACAACAGTCTGCTTTTTGTTCTGAAATTATTGAATATTGCTGTGATAATCATTGAAAAAGAGGGATTTCTATATTTTTTAAGTTCCGTTTTTATGAGTTATATGTACATACCTATGGTCATTCCATAAAAATTAGATAAAGAACTAGATTTTAACCAAGTCTAGCATGATTATCTTATGTTATCCGCAATATTTATAAAATCAAATTTAAAATATCAATTTTTTGTCTCTATATCTATATCTATATCTATATCTAGTCAAATCATATCTTCCATATCCCAGTCTTTCAAGTAGTCTAAGCATCTAAGCATTAGATAGATTACTCTATCTGCCAAATCATACCCTCCATATCCCAATCATTCTCGAGTAAGTAGAAGACTTGGCATCTCATCCCCAAATCCTCCCACCTTCTCTTAATTCATTCTCTCCAGCCACGGCACAGAAGCCATTGCCCCCAATAAGGCATATTTGTGGTCTCGGAGCAAGGTTTGGATGCGAGCGCATAAGCGAACATTCAAACCGTCGCGATTAAAATCACAAATATGCCTTATTGGGGGCAATGGCTTCGTCTGTAGTGTATCCAATGAATTAAATAGTACAATTTATTTTATTTTGATTTTTACAGTATGTTTTTTCCCGCTTCCATCAGTTGCCATTGCTATAATTTTTACAGTTTTCCCTTTGGCTGATTTTTTCGTTGTTACGATTCCTTTGGCATTTACTGTGGCATATTTTGTATTTGCTGATGTCCAGAGAAGTTTTGTATTTGCTTTTTTTGTGGCAGTTATTTTGGCTTTTAGTTTTAGTTTCTTTCCTGCTTTTACTGGCTTATTTCCTGTAATCTTAACTTTCTTTACAATGCCTTTCATAGATGTAATCTTCCAAGAAGCATATTTTTTACTGCCATCTTTTGCTGTTGCTGTAATCGTTACTTTTTTACCACCTGTTTTCTTTTTCAGGGTGACTATACCACTTTGGGTTACCGTTGCAACTTTTGAGTTGCTGGACTTCCAGATTAGCTTTTTATTGGATGCGTTATTTGGTAAAACTGTCGCTTTTAAAGTAAGCTTTTTGCCTGCGGCAATTTTTTTGGAAATACCGGAGAGACGAATAGAAGATACTAACCTTCTATTACCATTTGTGTCTATATTCGGTTTTGTGTTCTGGTCACTGCCTGAATACAAAATATCTCCACTGAAGTTATAATTGTAAAACATTCTTCCGGTAGGTACTATCTCATACTTATCCAGAATGGACATTGGCTGGTTTTGTTCTCCTTCTACTGGAATTGCATAATTTTTATTAGCTTTCTTTTTAATTTTATAAATAGAACATACTTCTTCATTTTTTTGCTGATCATAATCAAAGTATGCTACATAATCCGACACTGTACCTGAAGATGTCTTTTTATTTAGCATCATCAAGCTGTATGATGTTACAGATGTTGTATACGCTTTTATTTTCTGTGCGTTTGTGTTTATAGTAAAATTGCTCGACCAGAAATAATTTCCATTTTCATCCTGCATAGAAGCAAGCCAAATTTCAGGGAAAACTTCCTGTATTTTATAAATATTATAGTATGGTTCATCGTCACTGCTTCCTGCTTGTCGTAAAGCCCCATATATCCCTGTTACAGAATCGCCTTTTGGCGTACATGGAATAAAGTCTGCCAGCTCATAGACTGCCGCAGTCATCCGTTTTGCTTCTTTTTGTGATGTTTTCTGTACTTTTTGGTTTAATGTATCATTTCCTTCAAATACAATGCCATCTTTTGCTGCGGCAGAATAAGAAACAACTATAGAAGAAGGAAATTTATTATCACGATACACTTTTAAAGTAACCCCTTGTTTTACTTTAAACTGTGCGTTTGCCTCTTCTGCCATTAAAGAAATCGGTTCCCCCTGTACTCTGTTTTTATTAATCTCTAAGGACCCATTTCCTTCTAATGTAAGGCTTCCGCCATAAGAGTAACCCCATACAGCAATTCCCTGTATCTGATTATTCCCCACTACCTTTACTTTAAAATCATCCCCCATTTCATTTGCCACAATTTTCTTTTCAGCTTCCTGATATCCGTTTAAAGTAAGAGTATTTGTTTTTTTATCATAGCTGATGTTTCTAACTGTGCTGATAGTCACTGATTTATTGGCGTTATAAAGCTGTTTAGGATTTGCACTTCCATCATCAATCACTATATATGCACTACTCCAATCCTGCTCATTTGGTCCATTTGCCGCTTCGACCGAACTTCCCAGCATCACAAATGACATTAAAAACGCAAAACAAAGTGCCATTATCTTTTTCCATCGTTTCATCGCTGTTCCTCCTTTATCCATTGATACTTTGTTTTTTGATAATTACATTATACAAAATTCCACTCTATATTTTCTGATTCTTTCCAGTTAGTCATTGCCAAAACGGAAATCATACTTTATGGGTTTTTTGTCTGCTGCTTTTACGATATAATAAAATTAAATGAAATCTTTCAAGATTACAAAATCTACCACATAAAGCCTGGTACATAATCTTCGATTCATTTAAACTTTTAATTTAGGAGAAGGTAAGATGACCGATTTTAAAGATATTTTAATAAAATATATGGAAGAACTGGATTGTTCCTCCAAGGAGCTTGCTGATAGTTCCAGACTTTCTGCCGCAACGATCAGCCGCTATCGTTCCGGAGAACGAATACCTGATGTAGAAAGTGACAATTTAAAGCAACTGATTTACGGTATCGTTAAACTTGCCCAAAAAAGAAATCTTTCTTCTATTAATGACATAACGGTACATTCTGATTTTCTGCGTTTTTTACCGGATATATCGGCTGATTTTTCTATTTTGCAGGCAAATTTGAATACTTTATTTACTATGCTGTCAATAAATACTTCAGAGTTCGCCAGATTTTTAAATTATGATGCCTCTTATATTTCCCGCATAAAAAGCGGCGAACGGCAGCCTGCTGATCCAGAACTCTTTCTTGTTAATACTGCTCTTTTTGTAACAAAAAGATATACGAAAAAAACAGATCTTTCTATATTAGCGAATTTATTTGATTGTTCTTTGGAAGAATTGCGAGAGGAAAAAACGTATTTATCTCTTTTAAAACACTGGCTTCAAACAAAGCATACGAATACAGACAAAGAACAGCAATCTTTATCCCATTTTCTGCAAAAATTGGATGAATTCAATTTAGATGACTATATTCGTGTTATTCATTTTAATGAATTAAAAATCCCAACGGCACCTTTTCAGCTTCCCGGTTCTAAAAATTATTTTGGATTAAAAGAAATGATGAATAGTGAACTCGATTTTTTAAAAGCAACGATTCTTTCCAAATCACAGGAAGATGTTATTATGTATAGTGATATGCCTATTGAAGAAATGGCGAAAGATTCTGATTTTCCCAAAAAGTGGATGTTCGGAATGGCCTGTATGCTAAAAAAAGGATTACATTTGCATCAGATTCACCAGATCGACCGGCCGTTTGCCGAAATGATGCTTGGGCTTGAAAGCTGGATTCCTATGTATATGACAGGTCAGATTTCCCCTTATTATTTAAAAGAAAGTACCGGACAAACTTTCATGCATTTATTAAAAGTTTCCGGAGCTGCCGCACTTCAGGGTGAAGCAATTTATGGGCACCACACACAAGGACGGTATTATCTCACAAAACATAAAACTGAAATATCTTATTACAAAGAAATGGCTGAGCTGCTTTTAAAAAAGGCTTCTCCTCTCATGGAAATATTTCGGGAAAACTCCATGATGCCCTATCATGCTTTTTTACAGGCAGATGCAAAGACCAGCGGAAAACGATATCACATTTTATCTGCTTTACCGCTTCAAACTTTGAATTCCTCCCTACTTGAAGATATTTTAAATCAGAATCAGATCAATAAAGAAGATGCTCAAAAAATCAAAACATATATTGATAAAAAGTCTACTCAGATTCAGCAGATTCTTTCCCATGATATGATTACGGAAGAATTCCCTATTTTATCCAAAGAAGAATTTAGTAGATTTCCGATTGCGCTTCCATTATCCGATATTTTCTATGAAAAAAACATCTATTATACCTGGGAAATGTATAAGCAGCATTTAGAAAGTACTCTAAATTATGAAAAAACACATCAAAACTATTGTATAAAGCAAAATCAACAATCTGCTTTTCGAAATATTCAGATCAGGATTCACGAAAAAAAATGGGTTCTCGTATCTAAAAACAGAACCCCTGCAATTCATTTTCTCATCCGGCATCCTAAAATGAGAAATGCTTTTGAAAATATGATCATACCAATTGTAGAATTCTAGAAAATAAAAAATATCCTGTAGCAGCTAATATCACAGCTACTATAGGATACTTTTTATTTTCTTTCTAAGATTATTTATTATAGAGATTTCTCTTATCGACTACTCGAACAGCTTTTCCTTCGCTTCTTGTAATAGTTTTTGGTTCTAAAATGCTGACATCTACCTTGATTCCAAGCATGTTCTTCAAACCATGTACGATTTTCTTTTCTCTAGCTGCGATAGCGACATCTTCCTGTTTCATTTCCGGTGTCATCTCTACCTGAACTTCAATTGTATCATTATTGCCAATACGATCTACTAAAATCTGATAGTTAGCCTGATAACCCTGTTTTAATAAAACAGCTTCAATCTGAGATGGCCATACGTTAACACCTTTTACTACCATCATATCATCGCTTCTGCCCATTGGTTTATGCATACGGATATGGGTACGTCCACAGGAACATTTCTTTCTCGTCAGATAACATAAATCTCTTGTGCGGTAACGGAGTAATGGATATGCTTTTTTTGTAATACAGGTAAATACTAACTCTCCGATTTCTCCTTCTGGAAGAACTTCTCCTGTATCTGGATTAATAATCTCAGGAATGAAGTGATCTTCCTGTATATGCATTCCTTTCTGCTCTTCACATTCAAAGGATACACCCGGACCAGAAATCTCGGTCAGTCCATAAATATCATAGGCTTTGATACCAAGAGATTCTTCGATATTATGACGCATTTCCTCTGTCCATGGCTCTGCTCCAAAAATACCTGCCTTTAACTTGATATTCTCTCTATGTCCGCCTTCATTAATTGATTCTCCAAGGCTTGCAGCATAAGAAGGAGTACAGCAAAGAATGGTAGATCCTAAATCTTCCATAAACTGAATTTGTCTTTCTGTATTACCTGAAGACATTGGAAGTGTCATACAGCCTACTCGATGAGAGCCTCCATGCAGACCTGCTCCACCAGTAAAGAGTCCATAACCGTAGGCTACATGGCATACATCATCTTTTGTTCCGCCTGCTGCCATGATAGCACGGGCACAGCAGTCTTCCCACACATCAATATCTTCTTGTGTGTAAAAGGCAACAACACGGCGGCCTGTTGTACCACTTGTAGACTGCATTCTTACACATTCAGATAATGGTACCCCAAGAAAACCATATGGATACTGATCTCTCAAATCATCTTTTGTAACGAAAGGAAGTTTATGAAGATCTTCGATTCCTTTTATATCTTCTGGTTCTACTCCTGCTTCTTTCATTTTATTACGATAAAATTCTACATGATCATATACATACTTTACCTGCTCTACAAGCCTTTCGCTCTGTAAAGCCTGCAGTTTCTCTACCGGCATCGTTTCAATCTCTGGTTGATAATAATTTCCCATTCTTCTCTTTCTCCTGTTGTCACTTAATTTATAATGATCTCTTTTTCTTCTATTCTTCGCCTCTTCCAAGTGCAAATGCCTTGTGATTGAGTTCAACAAACTTTGCCGGAACACATTCCTCGATTGCTTTCTGCCACTTTTCTACCGGAATATCAAAGTATTTAGACAGTCTGCCCATTAAAACAATATTTACTGCTTTTGATGAACCTGCTTCTTCTGCTAAGGACAGACAATCCATCGCATCTACTTTAATTCCTAAAGCTTCCATCTTTTCGATAAGATTTTCAGGGTACTGTGCCGCACCGATAATAACCGGCATCGGGTCAATTTCCTGTGTATTTACTACGATTCTTCCGTCTGGTCTTAAATATTCTACATAACGGGCAGCTTCTAACTTTTCAAAAGAAACAATAAAATCTGCCTCTCCCTTATCAATAATTGGAGAATATACTTTCTCTCCAAATCTTACATATGTAACAACGCTTCCACCTCTCTGGCTCATTCCGTGAACTTCAGAAACCTTTACGTCATAGCCTTCTGATAAAAGCAAATGTCCTAATAACTTGCTGGCAAGAAGGGAACCCTGTCCTCCTACACCGACAATCATAATATTCTTTGTCATTTCGCCTGTCCTCCTATGCCTGTAATGCGTCAAACTTACATAACTGCTGGCATACACCGCAGCCTACACATAATGTCGTATCAATGACTGCCTTTTTGTCCTTTACACTGATGGCAGGACATCCAAGACGCATACATGATTTACATCCTACGCAGTTCTCTTTTTCCACTTTTAATGGTGGGTTATGTTTTACATATTTTAAGAGGGCGCAAGGACGGCGGCTGATGATTACAGATGGTTCTTCTGCTGCTAATTCCTCTTTAATAACTGTATCACAAGCTGCAAGGTCATATGGATCTACCACACGAACACGATTGAATCCCATAGAACGGCAAAGACTTTCTAAGTCAATCTTTCCTGCCGGGTCACCTTTAATATTGTAACCAGTTGTTGGATTCTGCTGATGTCCAGTCATTCCAGTGATAGAGTTATCAAGAATGATTACCGTAGAATTACTCTGATTGTAAGCGATATTGGCAAGTCCGGTCATTCCAGAATGCATGAAAGTAGAATCTCCGATAACGGCTACAGTCTTTCCTTCGCTTTCTTTGCCAAGTGCCTTGTTAAATCCATGAATAGAACTGATGGAAGCACCCATACAAAGCGTCATTTCCATTGCACTAAGTGGTGCAACTGCTCCAAGTGTATAACATCCGATATCGCCGAGAACAGTACATTTATTTTTAGATAATGTAAAGAATAATCCTCTGTGCGGACAGCCTGCACACATAACCGGAGGTCTTCCCGGAAGAGCTTCTCCAAGTTCTTTATGTGCTGGAACTTCTATACCTAATTTTTCTGCGATTAAATTCTGTGAAAATTCACCTTCCATTGGAAGAGCATCTTTTCCTGTAACAGTAAGTCCAAGTTCTTTACAATGATTTTCTAAAATAGGATCTAACTCTTCAATGATCGCAAGCTTTTCTACTTTTGCAGCAAAATCGAGAATTAACTGGTCAGGCAGAGGATTTACAAGACCAATCTTTAAGATACTTGCCTTATCTCCAAATACTTCTTTTGCATATTGATAGCAGGTAGAAGATGTGATAATACCAAGCTTTGTATCTCCCATCTCCACACGGTTAAAATCACAGTGATTTCCATACTCGATAAGCTTTCTTGTTCTCTCTTCCACAACTGGATGACGGCGAATCGCATTTCCTGGCATCATAACATACTTTGCAATATTCTTCTCGTATGGAATTGTCTCTGGTACCACACGCTCGCCCGGCTCTACAATACTCTGTGAATGAGCTACACGGGTACACATCTTAATGATAACTGGTGTGTCAAATTCTTCAGAAAGTTCAAATGCCTTCTTTGCAAACTCATAGGCTTCTGTGGAATCTGATGGCTCTAACATTGGAATCTTGGATGCAATCGCATGATGTCTGGAATCCTGTTCATTCTGAGAAGAATGCATTCCTGGGTCATCTGCAACACAGATAACCATACCGCCATTCACTCCTGTATAAGAGCAGGTAAATAATGGGTCAGCAGCTACGTTAAGCCCAACGTGCTTCATTCCGCAAAAGCTTCTCTTTCCAGCAAGAGATGCACCAAATGCAACTTCCATCGCAACCTTTTCATTCGGTGCCCATTCACAGTAAATCTCATCATATTTTGCAGCTTCCTCTGTAACTTCTGTACTAGGAGTTCCCGGATAGCTGGACACGACACTACAGCCAGCTTCATATAAGCCTCTTGCCAATGCCTTATTACCTAACATTAATTGTTTCATGGTAAAATATCCTTTCTATTGTTTATTGTTCCTTTTTATAGAAAGATACGACCGTCCTGTACAGTCGCATCTAAGTATATCTGACGTTGTAACACATTTAAAAAACTAAGATTCTTTAGCCTCTTCGCTTCCCTCTTTTTGGTTCAGTCTGTCAATTACCTCTCCAAGACAGCCTGTTCCATAATTAAGCATACGATTTACACGACTAATTGTAGCAGAACTTGCGTTTGTCTCACTCATAATCTCCGTATAAACTTTTTCCTTCTTCAACATACTTGCAACCTCAAAGCGCTGCTCCATAGACCGAAGTTCAGTTATTGCACAAATGTCTTCAAAAAAATCAAAACATTCTTCTAAACTTTTTAACTCCAGAATAGCCTTATACATGCCTTCTTTACGTTCTTTTGGAATATTTTTTCCCATAAGATGTTCCTTCCTTTACGAAATATAATCTTATGATACCATCTTTTTTTGATTTCGTAAATAAAAAGTTTAATGTGTTAAAGAGATTTTCCTTTAAACAACAAAAACACTATAATAATTCCCTTGACTCGCTTTTTATGCTATACTTAATCTATCTTTTTGATAATGAGGTTTATTTATGAATTTAGAACAGTATACAAAAATCAATAATTTTTTCATCAGACACTCCACTGCTTTTTCATTATTACTCACGGCAAATCGATTATTGACTGCCTGTGGTTTTCTCCTTTATCCATTATTATTACTATGTCTTTTAACAAAAAAGAACATTGCTATGCTTATTAGTTTTATCGCTATCCCAGCACTCTGTTTCCTGGCAGTAACCATTTTTAGAAAAGTAGTGAATAAAAAGCGTCCATATGAAAAACTTCCAATTCAATCCCTAATTAAAAAAGATAAAAAAGGCCAGTCTTTTCCAAGCCGCCATGTGTTTTCTATCTTTTTAATCGCTACATTATGGTTTTGCTTTTGGAAACCTGTTGGAATCTTTCTTTTTATTGCTGGTGTCTTTCTTGCGATTGTCAGAGTAATTGGCGGGGTACATTTCGTAACTGATGTATGCGCCGGGGCACTCCTCGGGGTGCTGGCAGGATTGATTTCCAACTATGTCTTTTTGATTTGCTAAAAAACAGACGAAAAAAGCCCCTATTAATCCTCCCAGATGTGACTTTAGTCGCTACGTGTTGAATGTTCGCTAAAAGGCTCGCATCCAACACTTGCTCCGAGGTCACATCTGGGAGGATTAATAGGGGCTTTTTTCTGTTTTTTGATAAATTAAAGTGAGAATTGCAGAAATCTAATTCCTGCTTTTTTAAATGTGGACTTAAAAATGCTTTCTATATAAATTTTCACATAATATATATTATACTTATAAGAAGTTTTATTTATAGCAAAATTATATAAAATGCCAGTGAAACATTAACTATAACGAAGAAAATTTTCCACCCACTCCCATCCTCTTCTGGAGAATCCTCAAATCCTCCACAGCGGAATTTGCGCCAAAGTCAGAAAATGAAAAAGACTTATAATAGCAGATGTGACCTCGGAGCAAGTGTTGGATGCGAGCCCTTAAGCGAACATTCAACACGCCGCGACTAAAGTCACAGGTGCTATTATAAGTCTTTTTTATTTTCGTCTACCTAGCCAAATTCCGCTAAATATTATTCGTTATCTAAAGCTTTGATGCTTAAGCTGATCTTACGATCATCTTTCTTGAAATCTACAACTTTAGCTGTAACTTCCTGACCTACTTTTAATACATCAGATGGTTTCTCGATGTGCTCTTTAGCAATCTGAGAAACATGAAGTAATGCATCTACGCCTGGCTCTAATTCAACGAATGCACCGAAGTCTGTCATACGAGCAACTTTACCAGTTACTTCGTTACCTACTGCGTATTTTTCGTCAGCGTGAAGCCATGGGTTTGTTTCAGGGAATTTTAAGGATAATGCAATCTTTTCTCCCTGGATATCTTTGATAAGAACGTTTAATTTTTCACCTACTGTGAAAACTTTCTTAGGATTCTCAACACGTCCCCAGCTCATTTCGGAGATGTGAAGAAGTCCGTCTGCTCCGCCAAGATCGATGAATGCACCGAAATCTGTAACGTTCTTAACTGTTCCTTCAACTGTGTCACCAACATGGATTCTCTCCATTAATTCTTTCTGTTTCTCTGCTTTCTCAGCAAGAAGAAGCTGCTTACGGTTACCGATGATGCGGCGTCTTCTCGGGTTGAATTCTGTGATAACGAATTCGATCTCCTGATCTGCATATTTGGAAAGGTCTTTCTCGTATGTGTCGGAAACCAGGCTTGCAGGAATGAATACTCTTGCTTCGTCTACGTTTACACAGAGTCCGCCGTCAAGTACCTGAGTTACAGGAGCTTTTAATACTTCCTGATTCTCGAATGCTTCCTCAAGGCGTTTATTGCCTTTCTCTGCAGCAAGTCTCTTGTAGGTTAAGATAACCTGGCCTTCGCCATCGTTTACCTTAAGCACTTTGGCTTCCATGGAGTCACCTACATGTACAGCGTCTGTGAGTACTACGGAAGGATCATTGCTATATTCACTCTTGGTGATAATACCATCAGCTTTATAGCCAATATTCAGGATAATTTCATCCGGTTTCACATCTATAACAGTGCCTTCGACTACCTCTCCATTTCTGATTGTTTTTAAAGATTCTTCCAACATTTGTTCAAAACTCATTTCTGACATATTTTTGAACCTCCTCAATAATATTATTTGGGGTAGAAGCCCCAGCTGTAATACCTACGTAGTCGAAACGCGAAAAGTCAGAATTCTCTAGATCTTCTTTCGTTTGTATAAAGTAAGTATTTCTACAATTTTCAGAGCAGATTTCATACAGTTTCCGTGTATTGGAACTGCTTAACCCACCGATCACCAACATGGCATCCACTTTCGCAGAAAGCTCTTTTGCAGCTTCCTGACGTTCTTTTGTGGCACTACATATGGTATTATGTACGATGATCTCGCTGTCCTTGTCCACCGTACTCACACTATAATACCCTTTTTTTTGAATAATTTCAACAAGTTCTTGAAATTTATTGTAATTAAATGTTGTTTGTGCGACAATACAGACCTTTTTCCATGCGTTCAGATCCAGCTTTTCCACATCTGATTCACAATTAATGACAACTGTACGATCTGCATGCGACCAGCCAACTATGCCCTGCACCTCCGGATGATCAACGCTTCCGATAATAATGACCAGGTAACCTTTATCCGAATATTCCTGCACCAGCCGGTGGATTTTTTTTACAAATGGGCAGGTAGCATCTATCACACGCAGTCCGTCTGCGACCAATGTTTCCTGTTCCGCTTTTGT
>OLQY01002466.1_pt1 | contig 11650 bp, 7 predicted proteins | sample 1672851 | NCBI WGS metagenome assembly OLQY01 (sample SAMEA3136730, study PRJEB25190) | human gut metagenome | reverse complement strand
GGTGCTCCGCAGGCTGAAACGATAAGAAAAATTGTCAAAACAGCGTGGATTTCACTGGTAAAACCTTGTCACGGCAGTAAATCCATGCTACAATAACTCTATCTGAAAATTGTAAACAGAGAGGCGTAATATTATGGAAATGATTCATGAAGCGGGTCAGTACGTTGACACCGTAAAGCGCGTCTGCGAAGCAGTCGGCAGCGAGGTCACGTTCCGCGGCACGGTTCACCGTGTACGCGATATGTCTGACTTTTCTTTTGTTGTAATGCGCGTTGAGCGCGGTTTGATCCAGTGCACCTTCCAGGGTGACGAGATCGGCGGCATCAAGCGTTCGGATGTCAAGGACGCAATGGTACTCGAGGTTACCGGTACCGTTCGTGAGGAGCCGCGTGCAGAGCACGGCGTTGAGGTCGTTCTGAGCGCACTGTCCATCCTCGGCAAGCCGTACGACCAGCTGCCGGTACCGCTCGGCAAGAAGTATATGGGTCTGTCCCTCGATGTTGATCTGCCGCTGCGTCCGATCACGCTGCGTCATCCGCGCAAGCAGGCGATCTTCCGCGTACAGGGTGCGATCGCTGACGGCTTTGCACAGTACATGCAGTCGCAGGGCTTCACCCACATCCACACCCCGAAGATCGTAGTTGCAGGCGCTGAGGGCGGCGCAAACCTGTTCAAGCTGGATTACTTTGGCACTCCGGCTTATCTGGCACAGTCCCCGCAGTTCCACAAGCAGTACCTCGCCGGTGCATTCGGCCGTGTATACGAGATCGGCTCGGTTTACCGTGCAGAGCGTCACAATACCTCCCGTCATCTGAACGAGTATATGGGTCTGGACTTCGAGATGGCCTATATCGATTCCATGTACGATGTAATGGCAATGGAGACCGGCATGCTGAAGTCCGTTATGGCTTACGTTAAGGAGCACTGCGCTGAGGAACTCGCTATGCTGAACGCCGAGGTTCCGGAGATCAAGGAGATCCCGACCATCCGCTTCCACGAGGCCAAGCAGATCATGGAGGAGAAGTTCGGTCATAAGTCCAAGAACCGTTACGACCTCAACCCGGACGAAGAAGTGCTGCTGTGCCAGTGGGCAAAGGAGGAGCACGACTCTGATTTCGTATTCGTAACCCACTTCCCGTCCGCAAAGCGTCCGTTCTATGCAAAGGACGACCCGGAGGACCCGAAGCTGGCGCTGTCGTTCGACCTGCTGTTCCGCGGCCTGGAGATTACCACCGGCGGTCAGCGTATCCACGATTATCAGGAGCAGATGGACAAGCTGGCGGCCCGCAAGATGAACGCCGAGCTGTTTGAGTCCTTCACCATGCTGCACAAGTACGGTATGCCGCCGCACGGCGGTCTGGGCATCGGTCTGGAGCGCCTGACCATGCAGCTGCTGGGGCTGAACAACATCCGCGAGGCATCCATGTTCCCGCGTGATATGAACCGACTCGAGCCGTAAAAGGCTCTCGCGTCGTACCAAAGGCCGCTCTGCGGCCTTTGGTACGAGGGACGGTGTCGCCGCGCGCGCCCGCTTTGTGGGCAGGGCGGGAACACCTATTGCACGAAAACACCCCGAAAACTTTCCGGTTTTCGGGGTGTTTTCGTGTTTGTTAAAAAAGTCAGGCGCATGTCCTGACTTTTTTGTCGCGCCGGAGGCGCTCCATTTTACGCGCTCCGCGGCGTGACGGGTTTTCTGGGTGCAGAAATCCCTGCGGGATTTTGGGGTTGGCGTGAACATGGGCGCCCGCGGAAGGCTCGGCGGTGCGCACCGCCTGCCTTGTGGGTGCGATTATGCAAGCAAATCGCGTATTTTATGCCGCGAACTGCGTTCGCGGGGCGGGACACGGCGGCAGAGCCGCCTGTGTCCCTTGGTATGCGTCCGGAGAAGAAAATCTTCACTCTTCACTCCTCACTCTCCGCTCTCTTTTCAGCTCTTTACGAGGATTTAACATTTTTTCCTCGGTTGGCTCTTGACGTTGGCTGAAATTTTCCGCATAATAAGAATGGACAAAAAGATTTCCGGCCATGCTGTTTGAGCATGGGTCGTTACCGAAAGGAGATCAGCACAATGAACGAAGAATTAGAGCTGCTTCGCGACAAGAAGGGCTTCATTTGCGATATGGACGGTGTTATCTATCACGGCAACCGTCTGCTGCCCGGTGTACCTGAATTTGTAGACTGGCTGCAGCGTGAAAATAAGAGCTTCCTTTTCCTGACCAACTCCTCCGAGCGTTCGCCGCTTGAGCTGCAGCAGAAGCTGGCCCGCATGGGTCTGGAGATCGGTGAGGAGCATTTCTACACTTCCGCGCTGGCTACCGCGAAGTTCATCGCCAGCCAGAAGCCGCACGCATCCGCGTATGTAATCGGTGCGCCCGGTCTGGTCGGTGCGCTGTACGAGGCGGGCATCGTGATGAACGATGTGGACCCGGATTACGTTATCGCGGGTGAGACCAACACCTACAACTATCAGACCATTCTCAAGGCGGTCGATCTGATCAACAAGGGCGCGCGCCTGATCGCGACCAACTCCGACCTGACCGGCCCGTCCGAGCAGGGAATTATTCCGGCATGCCGCGCACTGGTTTCTCCGATTGAGCTGGCTACCGGCAAGACGGCATACTATGTCGGCAAGCCGAACCCGCTGATGATGCGCACCGGTCTGCGCCTGCTTGGCGTGCACTCGCACGAAGCGGCTATGATCGGCGACCGCATGGACACCGACATCGTTGCCGGCATCGAAACCGGTCTGGACACCGTTCTGGTGCTCTCCGGCTGCACTACCCGCAAGGATGTGGAAAATTACGCATACCGTCCGCACTTTATTCTGGATGGTGTCGGCTGTATTCCGCCGCAGGCGTAAAGAAGCCGTCTAAATCGAACTACACAAAAGCCTTTCCGAAAAAATTTCGGAAAGGCTTTTTTCATTGGATAAAGAATGGACAATTCTATGCTATACTAAATATAGGAAAAGGATAGACCAATGACAGATAGAGAGGGGGCATTTCCATGGCAGGACACATTCTTTTGGCGGAGGACGACAAGGCGTTATCCGCGCTGATGCAGGATTTCTTTCGGGCGGCAGGCGTGGCGGTAACACCGGCGTATGACGGCGAACAGGCGCTCGTGCTGGCACAGGCGCAGCCGTTCGACCTGCTGGTGCTGGATGTGATGATGCCGCACCTGAACGGACTGGAGGTCTGCGAAGCGGTGCGGCAGGAGAGCGACGTTCCGGTCATTTTCGTCACGGCACTTGGGCAGGAGGGTGACACGCTGGCAGGATTCCGCGCGGGCGCGGACGATTATATCACCAAGCCGTTTTCGTTTCCGGTGCTGGTGGCAAAGGCACAGGCGCTCATGCGGCGGGCCCGCGGGCTGCGGCTGGGCGCGAGTGAGCTCGGCTACGCGAATATCCTGATGGATACGGCCTCGGGCACGGTAACGGTGGACGGAAATCCGGTGAATCTGCGTCCCAAGGAGGCAAAAATCCTCGAGCTGCTGCTGCGTGAACAGGGACGCACGGTGTCGCGCGACCTGCTCATCGAGCGGGTATGGGGCACGGATTTCGACGGGGACGAGCGCATGATCGACCGGCACATTGCCAGTCTGCGTAAAGCGCTTGGAACAGCCTCGCAGCATATCCGTGCGGTGTACGGCAAGGGCTACCGATTGGGGGGATCGACATGAAAAAGCGGTTTCGTAAGATCGGCATCGCGGCAAGGCTGACCGCGATTGTGGCAGTGATTCTGGCGGTGTTTGTTGGACTGTGGACATTCAAATTGATTGAAAACGCACAGGTTGTCGCAGCGTACAGGGCAGGTATGGAAGTTAACGATATTTGCTGGCGTGTTGAACACACATTGGTAGAAAAAGGGTATGACCCTGATGATATGCCGTCGGCCAATACGCCGGAATACGATAAAATGCGTTGTGATTTGGCATATTCCATCTGGGATAGTGAAAAAGCGTATGTCGTGCAGTATTATGATGGACAGGAAAACTGGGTCACGATGCGTTCGCCGCTGCTGCTGTATGGTAAGAATGCCGATGCCGATATTGACATCAGCAATTTTGCCGAGCAGGATATTCGTGAGATGCGTGAGGTATACGGGCCGAAAAAAGGCTTTTCAGATGACGTGGGATACATTGCAATGATATATGGCAAAAAAATCGAAAACAATGGTCATACGATATATATTCCGAACCGAATCTGCGTAGGTGCGTATGATTATGAATGGACGGCACAGACACCGGTTGAAGAGGTCGGTCAATGGGAAGAAATGCCGCAATGGTGCTTTGACAAGGATTCGAATATGGAAGTATACTTTGCGGAAAAAAAGTATCTGGAAACCAAACTGCGGTGCATAAACGGAGAAAATGTGAAAGTGGATCATACAGGGGGATATTTTACTATCTTTTTGTCCCTGTCCAGCACGATCGGATATGGACATGGAATGGTCATGGCCACTGCGCCGATTGACAAGGAAGCTGCATATGAGGATCTCTTTTGGGGTATGCCGCTTATCACGATTGCATTGTATCTGATTTTCCTGTTTATTTTCTATAAAATCGTGCGCCGCATGGTCGCTGACCCACTGGTTGACACGGCGCGAGAAGCAAATCTGGTTGCAAACCTTGCATTCGACGAATTCAAACCCGACTTGAAGCGCGGAGATGAAATCGGTGAACTCAACCGTGCGCTGAGCGACATGGCGTCCACGCTGCACGCCCGCTGGGACAGCGAGCGCGACCTCGAGGACAAACGCCAGCAGTTTGTGTCGGCGGCAAGCCACGACCTGAAAACGCCGCTTGCGCTCATCGGCGGGTACGCCGAGGCCATCGCGCAGGACATTTCGCCAGAGGAAAACGCGCGCTACCTTGCCGCTATCGAGCAGGAAACCGACCGTATGAACGGCCTTGTGCGCGAAATGCTGGATTACACCCGTCTCGACCGCACGGACGAGCTGAAAAACCGCAAAACGCTCAATCTGACCGCACTTGTGCGTGATATGCTGACCGAATACGCGCCATTGTTTGAGAAACGCCGCCTGACCACTGACATTGTGGACGGCGTGCGTATCCGCGGCGACGAAACGCTGCTGCGGCGTGCCGTCGGCTGCCTGCTGGAGAACGCCGCCAAGTATTCGCCGGAAAACGGGCGTGTGTCCGTTCGGCTGACGAACAGCCGCAATCATCTGCTGACCGTCGAGAATGACTGTGAGCCCATTCCGGAGGACGAGCTGCCGCGCCTGTTCGAGATGTTCTATCGCGGCGATAAGGCGCGCGACCGCGCAGGCGGACACGGACTGGGACTGGCCATTCTGCAGAAAATACTCGCTCTGCACGGCCTGACATGCAAGGCGGAAAATATAAAGGGCGGCGTGCGGTTCATCGTCTGCAATAAAGATTAAAAGCTGAAAAAGGGCATAAGAATACCCCGCAAGAAATTCTCTTGCGGGGTATGATTTTGCTTACTTTGCGTAGTCGATCGCACGCGTTTCGCGTACCATGTTGACCTTGATCTGGCCAGGATAATCCAGCTCGTTCTCGATCTTCTTGGCGATTTCGCGGGCGAGAAGCACCATCTTGTCGTCCGAAACCTTCTCCGGATTGACGATAATGCGAATCTCGCGGCCTGCCTGAATGGCAAACGAACCGGAAACACCGGGCGTCTCGTTGGCGATGCTCTCGAGCTTCTCCAGACGCTTGATATAGTTCTCCAGGTTCTCGCGGCGAGCGCCCGGACGTGCAGCGGAGATGGCATCGGCTGCCTGAACCAGACATGCTACGATGGTCTTAGCCTCTACATCGCCGTGGTGTGCCTCGATGGCATGGATGATCGGCTGGGATTCCTTGTACTTCTTGGCAAGGTCTACGCCAATCTGAACGTGGCTGCCTTCAACCTCGTGGTCGATGGCCTTGCCGATATCATGCAGCAGACCTGCACGGCGTGCCGGAACCGGATCGAGGCCGAGTTCGCTGGCCATCATGCCGGCAATGTGTGCCACCTCGATGGAGTGCTGCAGGACGTTCTGACCATAACTGGTGCGGTAGCGCAGGCGGCCGAGAATCTTGACCAGCTCCGGATGAATGCCGTGGATGCCGGTCTCGAAGGTAGCACGCTCGCCTTCGCTCTTGATGATCTGCTCAACCTCACGGCGAGCCTTGTCAACCATTTCCTCAATGCGGGCCGGATGAATACGACCGTCAACGATCAGCTTTTCGAGGGCCAGACGTGCGATCTCACGGCGAACCGGATCGAACGAGGACAGGGTGATAGCCTCTGGCGTATCGTCGATGATGAGGTCTACGCCGGTAAGGGTTTCCAGCGTGCGGATGTTGCGGCCCTCTCGGCCGATAATGCGGCCCTTCATCTCGTCGTTCGGCAGCGGAACGACCGAAACGGTCGCCTCGGATACCTGATCGGCGGCACAGCGCTGAATTGCGGTCGAGATAATCTCGCGGGCGGTCTGCTCGCTCTCGTCCTTCAGGCGCTGATTGATCTCGCGCAGCTTGACGGCTGCATCGTGGGTCGCTTCGTTTTCAATGGACTGGACGAGCATCTCGCGTGCTTCGTCGCGGGTCATGCTGGCAATCTGCTCCAGCTTTTCTACCTGCTCGAGCTTGATGCGCTCGAGTTCTTCCTTTTCCTTCTGGCTTGCATCCAGCTGGCGGTTAAGGTCATCATTTTTGCGGTCGAGCATGTCGCTCTTCTTGTCCAGTGCTTCCTCGCGCTGAATCAGGCGGCGCTCAAGCTGCTGGGTCTCATTGCGGCGTTCCTTCAGCTCGCGGTCGGCTTCGACGCGCTGCTTGTGGATTTCGTCCTTTGCCTCGAGTATGGATTCGCGTTTTTTGGTCTCGCCGGCCTTGATCGCTTCGTTGATGATGCGGGTGGCCTCGGTCTCGGCAGAGCCGATCTCTTTTTCCGCAACGCTCTTGCGATACAGGAATCCGATGATTACGCCTACTGCGAGACACACGATACCGGTGATGATCGGTATGATGATGTTGCTCATGTCTGTTGGTGTGTCCTCCTATTTACGAATTTTGGGAGACGGCACAAAACCAAGACAATACCGCAGATCTGCGGTGCTGTTTCTCAATAGAGCGGCAGTTCGGCAGAAAACAAGCTGATTCCACGGTGAAACACGCGCAGCACGCATGAGCACTGCACGAAGAATAAAGGCAGAATACGCCGAAAAAGCGAAGATTCGCTCGAAAAAATCAGGGTTTTGCGCTGTCAAAAGAAAAATGCGGTTCCGTCAATCCGCATCGGAATTGGCGGTTCATGATAATGCCTTTGAAAAAAGCCGTGCTCACCATTGGCACCGGCTCTGTTACAGCAGGTATTATACTATGTTTAATTGTAAAGCCTATTCGTCAAACTGTCAAGAAAAAGACAAGCTGACATACGCGGTTTTTGGTGTTTTTTGAAAACGGCCGGTGTGCGCTCTTGTGAACAGCAGGGCGATTTGCTATAATAATTCTGTATTCCCTCATGGAAGAGACGAGGAGGAACGACTATGAACGAGTCTATGTGCCGCGTACAGCGCGGTTCTTTCGTATATTATACCTGCCGACGGATTCCGGTGCGGCATGCCTTCACCACCAAATTCGGCGGTGTGAGCACAGGCGCGTGCGAAACTCTGAATTTAGGCTTCAACCGCGGTGACGAGTTGGAGAATGTGCGCGAAAACTATCGCCTGCTGGGCGAGGCGCTCGGCGTGGATGAGACGCGCATGACGCTCACCAAGCAGATCCACGACACGCAGGTGTCGGTCGTGACCGAGGACAAGGTCGGCATGGGTCTGCACCGCCCGATGGAATGGCAGTCGGACGCGATCGTGACCGCACTCGCGGACACGCCCATCATCGGCTTTTACGCGGACTGCGTTGTCACCTTATTATATGATCCGGCGACGCATACCGCAGGCGTGTGTCATTCCGGCTGGCGCGGCATGGCGGCAGGCATTCTGCCGAAAACCGTTGATGTGATGGAAGAGCAGCTCGGCACAAAACGTGAAAGCCTGATCGCCGTGCTCGGTCCGTCCATCCGGCAGGAGTGCTTCGAGACTGATGCGGATGTGCCGGAAGCGATGGAAGAGCTGCTCGGTGCACAGGTGCATCCGTTCATCATGGAGAAAGGTCCGAAATTCCATGTGGACCTGCAGGGCATTGGCGTAAAGCTGTTGCAGGATGCCGGACTTTCGGCGGAAAATGTGATCGACAGCGGCATCTGCACCATGTGTCATTCGGATGAGTTCTGGTCGCACCGCGTAACGCACGGCGTGCGCGGCGTGCAGGGCGGCATGATCTGTCTGTAAGCGAAAGGATCAATACAATGAAAAGTTGGAAAAAACGTGCGCTGGCACTGACAATGGCGGCTTTGGTCGTGCTCAGCGGCTGCACGTTCCCATTTGGACAGGGAAACGACGGCGACGGCGCACCGGTAGACAACGTGGATGTGTCGGACGCGTATTTCGGTCTGGCGTGGTATCGCTCGGGCACAACGCTCAATCCGGTCATGGACGGCACCGAGGTCAACAGCATGCTGCGTGAGGCGCTTTACGAGGGTCTTTTTGAGATAAAAAGTGATTTTACACTCGAAAACGAGCTGTGCGAGGATTATACGAGCGATGGAACCGCGTTCAGCTTTACGATAAAAAAGGGCATCAAGTTCTGGTCGGGTGCGGAGCTGACGGCAAGTGATGTTGCCGAAAGTCTCAAGACTGTGCTGGAAAACGAAAGTTCGCCGTACCACAACCGACTGACCGAGGTTGCCTCGATCGAAGCGGTGACAAAGCGCATGGTCCGCATTACGCTTGCGTCGCCGAATGTTAACTTCCCGAAACTGCTGGATATTCCGATCTATCGGGCGGGTACGACTGACGAAGGAGAGTTCGCCGAGGGTACCGGACCGTACAAGCCGGTTCAGAACGGCGCCGCATGGACGCTGGAGGCCAACGAGAACTGGCACGGCGGCTTTCTCGGCACCATTCGGCACATTACGCTGGTCAAAATGACGCGCGCGGATGCGGCGGACACCAGCTTCCGCACCGGCGATGTATCCATCATGCGCAGCGCCCGTATTGCGCCGGACGACCAGAATATCGCATTCACCGGCGAGGTCGATACCGTTCCGGTGAGCAGTGCTATGCTGCATTATATCGGTCTGAATTACAATAACAGCCAGTTCACGAATGCAAAAGTGCGGCAGGCGCTTTCTATGGCGATCAGCCGTCAGGGTCTGTGTGCAACCCAGCTGCAGGATTATGCCGATCCGGCGGTGCTGCCGATCAATCCGCAGCCGGCGGACACCGGCGTGTCGTACAGCCTGTCGGCGGATTTGATGACTGCGGCACAGCTGCTGCGCGAGGCGGCACAGGAGGGTGCGGCTTCGGCAGGCGGCAGCGACGGCAATACCGATTCTTCGGACGGAGATTCGGATTCTACGGACAATTCCGATGATGATTCGGACACTTCTTCGGACTCTTCCGAGGAGGACGGCTACTACGACGAGGACGGCGACTTTATCTATTATACGAGCGGCCGGGCAAGCGATACCGATTACAAGGTGGATTTTCTGACCGTGCGCACGCCGAAAAACCGGACCGATTCGACGGTTTCAGACGGGAAAGTTGTGCTTTTGGACAATGAGAATACGGACTCTGGCGATTCGACCGATTCTACGGACGGTTCCGGCTCGACCGATACCGCAGTAACCGATACGATAGTGACGGATGCGGCGACCGTGCAGCTTTCGTTCCGCCTGCTCGTCAACTCGGACAACGCGTTTAAGGTAGCGGCGGCAAAACAGGTCGCGGCTTCGTGGAATTCGCTGAACGGCGTCAATGTCACGGTGGATGAGGAGCCGTATGATACCTATGTTTCCATGCTGCAGAGCGGATCGTTCGACGCGTACTACGGCGAAACCCAGCTGACGCCGGACTTCGATCTGCGCCCGCTGCTGTCTCCGCAGGGCGGACTGAACTATGGATCGTACTCGAGTGAGGACATGAGCAATGCCATCACGGCGTACCGCAGCGGCGAGAATACGGAGGGTCTGTACACGACATTTCTGAACGAAATGCCGCTCATTCCGCTGGCATTTGAGCGGCAGCAGGTTGTGCTCAGAAGCGGTCTGATCAATCATTTCAATCCGGCACCGTATAACGCATTCGCAGGACAGGAGAACTGGGTCAAGCCGTAACCGCCTGTTTTCGCTGAAAAGGAGAATATCATGCAGGAAAATAGCAGAATACAGGGGCATTTGTTCGGCGCGTTCAGCGTGCTTGTCTGGGGCACGACATTTGTCTCCACCAAGGTGCTGCTGCGCGCGTTCACGCCGCTGGAGATTATGGTAGCGCGGTTCACGCTCGGCTTTCTGGCGCTGCTCATCGTGGGAAAGGGCCTCATGCGCCCGCAGAAACGGTGGCATGAGGGATTGTTTGCACTGGCCGGTCTTTCGGGCGTTACGCTGTACTTTTTGATGGAAAATATTGCGCTGACATACATTTCCGCGTCGCTGGTCGGTGTTATCGTAGCGGCAGCGCCGCTGTTTACCGCGCTGATCGCAGCGGTCGTGCTGCACGAAAAACTCAGCAAATGGTTCTTTTTCGGCTTTGTTTGTGCGATGGCGGGTGTCGCGCTCGTGTCGCTCGCGGGCGTCAGTGAGCTGCATTTCAGCCCGATTGGCGCACTGCTCGGCGTAGGCGCGGCTTTGGTCTGGGGTGTGTACTCGGTGCTCGTGCGCCAACTTGGTCACATGGGCTACCGTACCATTCCGCTTACCTGCCGCATTTTTGGATACGGTTTGTTGTTTTTGCTCGTTCCTGCGGTGATTGAAGGGTTTCCGTCCGGTTTGAGCGTGTGGACGCAGCCGGTTCATCTGGCAAATCTGCTGTTTCTGGGCCTTTGTGCGTCTGCAACATGCTTTGTGACGTGGAATCGCGCGGTTTTCCTGCTCGGTCCGGTGAAAACCAGCGTGTACATTTATGCAACGCCGGTTATTACAATAGTAAGCTCAGCGTTGATTCTGCACGAAACCATGACGCCGATCATGTGGCTGGGCACGGTTTTGGCGCTCGGCGGTCTGATTTTGTCCGAACATCGGGAGAAAGAGAAAACGACGGCGTGAGCCGTCGTTTTTCGTTTGCAGCAAAATTTTTTGCAAAAAACGAAAAAAGTATTTGACAAATGCTCTTGGATTTGGTATTCTATTAAAGCTGTCTCTCAGAGACAAGCGCAAAACCGAAAAGTTTGATTTAGAACGGCTTGATTCTTCAAAAAAGAATTTGAAAAAAGTTCTTGACAAATGCTTCTGGTTTTGATATACTAAATAAGCTGTTGATGAGCAGTTAAGAACAACGAAAAGTTGTGAAAACTCTTTGAAAACAGCAGATTGTACCTTGTAAATTAAACAACGATGTGCTTAAACTTTTGTTCGATATGAACAAGGTTGTAGTGCGAACCTGAAATTTCGAGAGTTTTTTACTCTTGGTAAATCGCTGGAAGTCACAACTCCAGTTAAAATAAAGTGACACGTCAGACTCTAAAGTCGGTTAAAACGAAAGAAATTTCGTTCTAATACAATTTTTAGAGAGTTTGATCCTGGCTCAGGATGAACGCTGGCGGCGTGCCTAACACATGCAAG
>OLQY01002457.1_pt1 | contig 11707 bp, 5 predicted proteins | sample 1672851 | NCBI WGS metagenome assembly OLQY01 (sample SAMEA3136730, study PRJEB25190) | human gut metagenome | reverse complement strand
TATGAGTTCGCTTGCGTCTTCGGCTGCAAATTATATTGCTAAATCTCAATATACTTCAGATCCTAATTATACCGGTTGTATTGATGAAATGGAAATATACAATGACGCATTAACACAAGACGAAATTATAACACGAATGCAGGCTACTGCGGCAGAAGTTAAATCTATAGAAACAACAGATTTAACAGTAAAAGTCGGTGACAAAATTAAGTTGCCGTCAGAAGTAGATGTATCGTACACAAACGGAATGACAAGCAAAACGATAGTTGACTGGGGAGAAGTGAGCAGTTATACCGAAAAGGGAACGTATAAAGTAACAGGTACTACGAAAATAGCGGGAAAAAGCTACGATGTTATCGCGAATATAACTGTTGAAACGGATTCTTTGGACGATAATTATTCTGTAATCCGTAATATGAATATTGTTAAAAATTCGGGTTCATCATTTGTTGAAGCGGAGTATGTTGTAACATCTGAACTAACCGATACTTTGGTTTTAAAAATGCAAATTTACAGTGGTGATACACTTCTGTCGGAAGATACAAAAGATTTTGTGCCATCCGACAATACTGTGAAAATGAAGAAAGATATTAGAGATTATAAGGGCAATTTGACTGTAAAAACAGACGTTTATAACAAATCAACAGGAAAGGCAATTTCAAGCGTAATGGAAAGAAAAGCAGATAATACAGGTAACTTTGCCGGAACAGACAGAGTTAATTTAGAGAAAGACAGCTTATTTGAAAAGAGTGAGCAAGTAGGACTTAAATATGTTTTGTCAATAGATGTTGACAGACTTCTTGCACCGTCATACGAAATGCATGGATTGACCGCTCCGAACAATGCACAGCGTTACGGCGGTTGGGAAAGAAAAGGTGCAAGCAACTGGGGAAGTTCAAAAGATACATTCACACTTGCAGGACATTCGTTGGGACATTGGATGAGTGCAGCTGCGGTATTATATCGTGATACAGGCAATGAAGAAATTTTGACTAAACTTAATTATGCGGTAACTAAACTCGATGAACTTCAAAAGACTTCAAATTCACCATATATAGGCGGATGTAGCGAAGATTGTTTTACAAAACTGTTTAGCGGTAATACAAAGTGGGCTGATAACTATTGGGTGCCATGGTACGGAATACACAAAATATATCAAGGCTTGCTTGACGCGTATGACTATACAGAAAATGACACTGCTTATGAAGTATTGAAAAAATTTGCAGATTGGGCAGTTGACGGTACATCAAATCTTACTGACGCACAAATGCAGTCAATGCTTGACGTTGAATACGGCGGTATGAATGAAATTTTTGCGAGAATGTATGAAATTACAGGTGATGAAAAATATTTGGATACGGCAAGAAGATTTACTCACGATTCGATTTTAAATCCGCTTATACAAGGTAAGGACAGTTTGACAGGACTTCACGCAAATACTCAAATACCGAAAATAATCGGTGCGGCAGAAATATACGAACAAAATCCGGAGAAATATGCCGATTATAAAAAGGCTTGCGAAAATTTCTGGAATTACGTTGTAAACAATCGTTCATACGCAATAGGCGGTAACTCGATTGCCGAACATTTCGAGGCAGAGGGTGCGGAGACACTTGGAGTTAAGACTTGCGAAAGCTGTAATACATATAATATGATGCGTCTGTCTGAGCATTTATTCGCTTGGAAACATGACAGTGCATATATGGATTGGTATGAAAAGGCTTTGTACAACCATATTCTCGGTCAGCAAGAGCCTGAAACAGGTGCAAAAATGTACTTTGTATCGCTTTTGCAAGGACACCACAGAGTATATGAGCAAAAGGATAAATCTTGGTGGTGTTGTACGGGTACAGGTATGGAGAACCCGGGAAGATACACAAGATGTGCATATTATGAAGACGGTGACGATTTATATGTAAATCTTTATATGCCGGGTACATATGAATGGGAAGAAAAAGGTCTTACATTCACTGTTGAAACAACATATCCTTATTCCGACAAGGTACAAATTAAAGTCGCAGGAACAGGAAGTGCAAATATCAACCTACGAGCTCCGTCATGGCTTGAAAGTGATATGACAGTAAAAGCGGGCAATAAGACGTATACATCAAAGGGCGGAGAATATCTTGCTATATCTAACGAATGGAAAGACGGCGACATTATAGATATTACAATTCCAATGTCTGTTACAGTATACAATTCAAGAATTGACGGACAGGCGGCATATCAGTACGGTCCTGTGGTTTTGGCGGCAGACCTTGGAAGCGTCAGCGACGTTAGCGGAGTGAATGAATATATTTCAAACGAAACTAAGATTGACAGTGTAACTACTGATGTACCGTATATTGTAGGTAATTCAAGCAATTTGGATAAGTATATAGATACGGTTGACACGGATAAGCTGATGTTTAAAATTAAGGCTGAAAATTCATCTACAGGCAAGGATATTGAACTAAAACCGTTCTATGAAATTCACCACAGCTTCTATACTGTATATTTCAACGTAGGAAACGGAGTGAATGAATATGATAAACGTCTGAACAGTGCAACGATTGACAGAGTTGAACCGGACGGTCAGCAGGACGAACTCGGACACGGTTTGGCAAGTAAAAATTCAAATAACGGCAGTTTTACAAGCGGTACAAAAACATATTACTGGCGTGACGCATACGGTAGTGACAACGCATATTTCCAATATTCTTTGGAAGTGGATAAGAGCAATAAAAATTATCTGTTTGTAAGATATTGGGGCAGTGACGGACCGTTTAAAAAAAATAATGTAAATTATACGCGTGATTTCTATATCTATATTGATGATAATAAACTTGCAGAACAAACGCTTAACAACGAAAAGATGAACAACGCATATGATGTATTCTATGAAATACCGGAAGAATATACAAAAGGCAAGGACAGCGTTACTGTTCAATTTGCACCAAAGAGCAGTACAAATTGTGCAGGCGGTGTTATTGAGGCGAGAATTACAAATGATGATTTGAAATGTGTAAAGATTACAGCCGATTACAACGATAACGGAACGCTAAAGGACAGCTTAATCGAAAAAATCAGCATCGAAGATATAAAGCAAACTGAAAATACATCATCACACAAAGAGTTCTATTGGGAATCAATGGATAATATGAAACCGATAATTACTGAAGAATAGCCAAAAATTCTCTGCAATTTGTTTTGCAGAGAATTTTTATTTCCCAAAAACTTTTAGCATAAAATCGGAATTTGTCTAAAAATATTCGCTTTACTAAAAATAATCTATATGCTATAATAAATCAAAATTCAAGAGAAAGTATGATTAATATGGAAATTGTAAAATATAAACCCGAATACAAAAACGATTTTATCCGTCTGAGCAAGAATTGGATAACAAAATACTTTGCACTTGAAAGTGATGATTTGAAGTTTTTGGAAATATAGATAAACTTATCCAAAACGGTGCAATGATTTATTTTGCTATTGAAAACGGTGTAGTTTATGCAACGTGTATGGCACAGCCTATGACAAATAATGAGTGGGAAATATGTAAACTTGCCGCAGACGAAAGATATGAGGGACACGGTGTGGGAAGTGCTGTTTTTAAAGCGTGTATGGATTATGCCTTGGAAAAAGGTGCCAATAAACTTACAATCCTGTCAAACAGTATTTTAAAACCGGCATTGCATATATATGAAAAATACGGCTTTTATGAAATTCCTGTCGATAATACACATCATTATAAACGTGTGGATATTCAATTTGAATATACGGTAAAATGATTTAATACCCTTTGTGTGAAAGCATAAAGGGTATTTTTGTGTTCTGTATTGTATGCTATGTGAATATAATAATCAGAGGGGGTGCTTGTCTTGATTAAAATAACAAAATATTTAAGAGTTAATGTACTGACAATCGCCTTGTTTGTGTTTTGCATTATATTTAATAAAGCGGATATGCTTTGCGTCACATATGCGGTTATGATTTTGCACGAATTGGCACATTGCCTTGCGGCTGTGTGTATAGGGCTTAAAATATCGCATATTGACTTTTATCCGTTCGGTGTCAATTTGAAATTAAAAAATAAACTTGTATATTCGCTTGCAGATGAAATGATATTATATTTCAGCGGACCGTTTTGCAATATTTTATTTGCACTTATCGCAATGATTGTATACAGCCGTTATCCGAATGAAAGCGTAAAGTTTTTTTATATAAGCAATACTATGCTGTTTTGTATGAATATGATTCCGTCAGTACCTTTGGACGGCGGTATTTTGCTCAAAAAAATTATAGCGTACAGACTCGGATATAACAGTGCAAATAAGATTATGACTGTAATATCCGCAGTGTTTTCCGCTATGGTTATGGGACTTGGTATATATGTGATGTACATTACAAAATTCAATTTTTCGATATTGCTGTTTTCTGCTTTAATGATAGGCAATATATTTACTCAAAGTGAAAAATATAATGTGGATTTAACTAAAACATTGATGTTCAACAATAAAAAGAAAAAATCGGTAAGACATATTGTGGTTGAAAATGAGTGTAATTATTGTGATATAGTCGATAAATTTATTCCGAAAGACTATAATATGGTTTACGTTGTAAGTGATGACGGCAAAGTAAAGGACATTATAACCGAAACACAGGTAATAGATAAACTGACAACGGAACAAGTACTTTAAATATTACATTATTATAACATTGTGGAATTTTTAAATGATTTGTGATATAATACACAGTGAATATTTATGAATAAAATTATTATTTACATAAGAAAGGCAAGGTTTTATGGCAACAAAGAAGTCAACTGCTAAAAAGGGCAGTTCAAAAAAAAGTTCTAAAACTACGGCAAAAGCTACTGTAAAAAAGAATAATCAGACAAAAAACTATATGCCTACATACATTATCTCATCAATGCTTATTACATTGTTATTAGCTGTTTTTATGTACATTGATACAGGCAATGGCGGAGTAATAAATAATGCGGTAAAAAATCTGTTCCGCGGATTGTTCGGCATATGCGGTTATTTTGTGCCTGTAATTTGTGCGGGTGTATCGGCATACCTTATTAAAACTAAGGACATAAAGCGTTTTTGGAGTAAGGTTATACTGTCATTTTTGGCACTTATTAATGTCAGTGCGATTGTAAATCTTTCGTCGATTAATACTGATATAAGCTATGCTTTTTCGGCAGGCCAGCAGTATATATGTGGAGGTTTATTAGGTGCGTGTGTTTCTGTATTTATGGAACAAATGGTGCAGAAAGTTGCGTCTTACATAATTTTATCAATTACACTTATTGTATTAGCAAGCTTTATAACTAATGTATCGTTTTTTGCGGAATTTTTCAAATGGGCAAGAAATGTTATGTTTGGTGCGAAAAATAAGTATTCGGAATTAAAAGAAGAATATGACAGACGAATGGAAGAAAGAATGCTTGCAGAAGAATATGAAGATGAGTATACAGATGATGTGTATGAAGATGAATATTACGAAGAAGAAACAAGTGCTCTTGACGCGGCAAATTCATTTGCAAATGACACAAAGAATAACACAAAAAAATCAGTAACTAAACCGACTGCTAAAAAATCATCAAAAACAAAAGAAAAGCCTATAAAAGAAGAACCGGCAGAAGAACCTTTTTCAAACGGTATAGATGAGGCATTCGGTAAAATGGATGATATAGTTGAAGAACCGACAGAAGAAGTCGGGGAGAAAAAGGAAGAACAACCCGAAAAGGCTAAGAATATGTCCGAAAGTGAAAAAGAGGGATACAACGAGGAATTTAACAAGGCTATAGAAAGACCTATTCCGAAATATGTAATACCGCCTTTGGATTTATTGAGCAAACCTAAGGCAACTTCGGGTGATAAACGTGAAGAAATGAGAAGAACGGCGGAAAAACTTATTTCCGTTCTTGACAATTTCGGCGTGAAAGCAAAACTGTTGCAAGTAACACAAGGTCCGACTGTAACAAGATATGAAATTCAACCGGACACAGGTGTTAAACTTTCTAAAATAGTAGGACTTGCAGACGATATAGCACTTAACCTTGCTGTGTCAACTGTTCTTGTTGCACCTGTTCCGGGTAAGGCGGCTGTCGGTGTTGAAATACCTAACAACAAGGTTACTCCTGTTTCAATACGCGAAATGCTTGAATCGGATGCATTCAAAAATGCAAAGTCAAAATTGACAGTCGGTTTGGGTAAGGATATAGGCGGCAATGTAGTTATAGGCGATATTGCAAAAATGCCGCACGTTCTTATTGCCGGTCAGACAGGTTCGGGTAAAAGTGTTTGCGTAAACAGTATTATTATGAGTATTTTGTACAAGTCGTCACCTGAGGAAGTTAAGCTTATTATGATTGACCCTAAGGTTGTTGAACTTGGCGTTTACAACGGTATACCGCATTTGCTTGTACCTGTTGTTACAGAGCCTAAAAAGGCGGCAGGTGCACTTAATTGGGCGGTAAGCGAAATGATGCGCCGCTATGATTTGTTTAAAAATACAGGTGTGAGAAAACTTGAGTCTTACAACAAACTTATGGAAAGCACAGGCGGTGAGAAAATACCACAGCTTGTTGTTATAATAGACGAGTTGGCTGATTTGATGATGGTTGCGGCAAAGGAAGTTGAGGATTATGTTTGTCGTTTGGCACAACTTGCCCGTGCCGCAGGAATACATTTGATTATCGCAACACAAAGACCGTCTGTTGATGTCATTACAGGTCTTATCAAAGCAAATATACCGTCAAGAATTGCTTTTGCGGTATCGAGCCAAGTGGACAGCCGTACGATACTTGATAAGGGCGGTGCGGAGAAATTGCTTGGTATGGGTGATATGTTGTATCATCCCGCAGGTGCAAGAGCCGCAACAAGAGTTCAGGGTGCATTTGTTTCAGACCCTGAAATTGAGTCGGTACTTGAATTTATAAAAGAAAATGTAGGCGAAACTCATTACAGTGAGGATTTGGAAGAAGAAATAGAACGTCACGCAACAGGCGAAAACGGTGTTACACCTGATGTTGAAGATGACGGCGACGCACTTCTTCCGGAGGCTATTGAACTTGCAATGAGTTTAGGCAAAATATCAACATCTATGGTACAGCGCCGTTTGGGCGTGGGTTATTCAAGAGCCGGACGTATCATAGATCAAATGGAGGCAAGAGGGATAATATCAGGTGCAAACGGCTCAAAACCAAGAGATGTGCTTGTGAGCCATGCCGATTTATCACGACCGGAGAATGAAGAATATGAAGAAGGTTGATTTTCTTCCTGTTTCAAAGGAAGATATGGATAAAAGAGGTTGGAAACAACTTGACTTTTTGTATATTGTCGGAGATGCGTATGTAGACCATCCGAGTTTTGGACATGCCATAATATCACGCGTGCTTGAAAGCCACGGATATAAGGTAGGTATAGTTGCCTTGCCTGATTGGCATAAAATAGACGATTTTGTTCGAATGGGACGACCTAAACTCGGAGTGCTTGTATCGGCAGGAAATATTGACAGTATGGTAAATCACTATACTGCCGCAAAAAAACGCAGACATGACGATATGTATGCACCCGGCGGAAAGGGTGGTATGCGTCCCGACAGAGCCACACTTGTGTATTGTAACAGAATTAAAGAGGCTTTCGGCTCTGATATGCCGATACTTATCGGCGGAGTTGAGGCAAGTCTTAGAAGATTTGCTCATTATGATTATTGGGACGATAAGATTAGACGTTCGATTTTGTTTGACTCTCGTGCAAGTATTTTGATGTACGGTATGGGTGAGAAACAAATTGTACGAATAGCCGATAAACTTAGGGACGGTGTGCCTGTAAACGAAATTACGGATATACCGGGAACGTGCTATATATCATCTGAATATGATGAACAAAATTCTGTTCTTATTCCGAGTTATGAAGAATGTATAGAAAGTAAAAGTAAATATGCTGTATCGTGCAGACTGCAGTATTATGAGCAGAATCCGTATATAGGAAAAACACTCGTGCAAAAGCACGGTGACAAATATCTTATACAAAATCCGCCTATGCCGCCGCTTGAAACGGACGAGCTTGACGAAGTTTATGCACTTCCTTATATGAAAAATTATCATCCGATGTATGAAAAAGACGGCGGTATTCCCGCAATACAGGAAGTTAAATTTTCGCTTGCCGCAAACCGAGGCTGTTTCGGAAGTTGTAACTTCTGCGCTTTGGCTTTTCATCAAGGCAGAATTGTCACTTCAAGAAGTGATGAATCACTTATAAAAGAAGCGGAAGAAATGACAAAAATGTCTGATTTTAAGGGCTATATACACGATGTCGGAGGTCCGACCGCTAATTTCAGAGGACCTGCCTGTAAAAAACAACTGACACTCGGTGCTTGTAAAAATAAGCAGTGCTTATTTCCGGAGCCTTGCAAGAATATGGATATTTCACATAAGAAGTACCTTAATTTGCTTAGAAAACTTCGTGCGATAAAGGGCGTTAAAAAGGTGTTTATTCGTTCGGGAATACGTTTTGACTATCTTATAAACGACAAGGACGATACGTTTTTCTATGAATTGTGTAAATATCATGTAAGCGGTCAGCTTAAAGTTGCACCGGAACATATCAGTGACAATGTTTTGAAATATATGGGTAAGCCCGAAAACAGCGTGTTTAATAAGTTCTCGGATAAGTTTTATCAGATAAATGAGAAAATAGGCAAAAAACAGTATCTTGTGCCGTATCTTATGTCAAGTCACCCCGGAAGTACAATTCGTGACGCGGTACGTTTGGCGGAATATTTGCATGAACACAATATAAATCCGCAACAAGTACAAGACTTTTATCCTACACCGGGAACAATTTCAACTTGTATGTTTTATACAGGAATAGACCCGTTTACAATGAAAAAAGTTTATGTGCCGAAAACTCCGCATGAAAAATCGGTACAACGTGCATTGTTGCAATACAGAAATCCCGAAAATTACAAACTTGTTTACGAAGCACTTACTAAGATAGGAAGAACAGACTTAATAGGCTATCAGAACAGATGTCTTATCAGACCGCCAAAGGGCGATATACTATCTAATAATCAAAAGAAAAATAGGAGGAATGACAATGGCAAAGCTATTAATGGGAAAGGAAGTTTCGGCAAGAATAAAGGCAGAACTCAAGACAGAAGTAGAAAATCTGAAAAAAGAGGGAATAAATCCGGGGTTAGCCGTAATCATCGTAGGTGAAGACCCTGCAAGTCAGGTATATGTAAGAAATAAAGAACGTGCTTGTGAAGAATGCGGAATATATTCGGAGAAGTACGCACTTCCGGCAGAAACAACTCAAGAAGAACTATTAAAGCTTATAGATGAACTTAATAATAAGAGCAGTATTTCGGGTATTTTGGTACAATTACCTGTTCCTAAACATATTGATGAAAAGACGATTATTAACGCAATAGCACCAAATAAAGACGTTGACGCATTTCATCCTGTAAACGTAGGTAAAATTATGGTAGGTAATTATGATTTTGTACCTTGTACACCTGCCGGTGTAATGGAGCTTATAAAAGAAAGCGGTATAGATGTAAGCGGTAAAGAATGTGTTATAGTCGGCAGAAGTAATATTGTCGGCAAACCGCAAGCAATGCTGCTTTTACATCAAAACGGTACAGTTACAATATGCCATTCAAAGACAAAGAATCTTGCTGAAAAAACAAAAAATGCAGATATTCTTGTAGCGGCAGTCGGTATACCTAACTTTATTAAAGGTGATATGATAAAGGAAGGTGCTGTTGTAATTGATGTTGGTATAAACAGACTTGAAAATAAGAAACTATGCGGTGATGTTGAATTTGAAAGTGCCGAAAAGGTTGCGGGTGCAATAACTCCTGTTCCGGGCGGTGTAGGTCCTATGACTATCGCTATGCTTATGAAAAATACAGTTAAAGCCGCAATATTAAATAAATCAAAATAATGACACAACAAAACAGGCAAGCCGTAAAATAGGCTTGCCTGTGATTTTATTGTTCTTTTTTAGGAATAGTTACGTACACATCAGTACCGACACCGACTGTTGATTCAACGTGTATTCCGTAGCTGTCACCGAATATAATTTTAATTCTTTGATTTACATTTGAAAGGCCTCTATACAAACGGTTGGTTCTACGGTGAAAACTTGCTTGAAGAACTTGATACCGAGGGTGAATACTACATTGACCGTGACACAGGCAAACTTTACTATTACGCACCGTCAGATTTTACAAGCGGTAATTATGAAATCGGTTTGTCTATGCTGAAAACTCCGATTTTCAACTTTAACGGTGCTGAATATGTCAATGTAAGTAACATTACAATGAAAGGCGGACGTGGATATGCGGTACTTGGTACAAGTGCGGGATATTCAATACCGAGTTTCAAAGATTGGATGATTTCGAGAGGTGCTGATTTAAACGGTGCAAACTTCACGAAGGGTTCTGGTTCGTCGGTTTATATAGCTGACATAGATAAATATACCGACTCACAGGTATTCCCGGGACACGTTTGGGACGGTTTTGTCGATGACGGTAACGGTGTAAATCATATTGATGTGAAGAATTGTAATATCTTTAATTTCGGCTCGGGCGCTATTATTATAAACGGTACAGACGTTCATTTGGATAATAACCATATTAAAAATATCGGCGGTACTGCGTTGTATCTTCGCGGCGGTGATTTGGAGACATTAACGCCAAGCAATAACGAAATATTGAATAATAATATTCACCATGTAGGATATTTGCAGAAATCATATGTTCCTGCGATTGGAATGCACGGTGTCGGTATTCACGTTGCGTACAATGATTTGTATGACGCTCCGCACTGTATATTTAACTATCACGGTAATGACCATGTAATTGAATATAATAAAATTCACGATGCGGTTAAAGAATGTTTGGATATGGATGCTATTTATACCAGAAACGAATATGTACCGCAATGGCGAGGCAGTGTTATAAAGAACAACTATATTTACAATATCGGTATTTATCCGGTCGGTGAATATAAGAAACAGCTTAATGTTTCGGCAATAAGAACAGATAACTACGGTCACGCTTTGCAGATTTACAATAATGTATTTGCAAACATCGGTTCAGACGGTGCCAATAATGTTATCGGTGTAACGGCACAAGGTAACAGAAACACACTTAAAGGCAATATATTTGTTGATTGTAGTGCAACATTCCTTGGTTGGAACTCATATGCTCCGGGTGCAACGTGGGATATGACAAAGACAGAGGAAAAAGAAAGAGTTGAATTGGCTGAAAAATATGCGGCAAATCCGATATTTGCGGCAAAATATCCTGAACTTGCTACATTCAAAGATGAATATTATAAATCTGTTGCAACAAATATATTTGACGAAAATCTTGTTGTTAATATTAAGTTTAAACTTAGTCAGGCAAACGGAACTGTCAACCCTCAGGGTACAAGAGGTGCGCCTGAATTGATAAAGGGTACAAACAACTATTTAACAACATCAGATCCGGGATTTGTTGATTATGCTAACGGAAACTATGAATTGAAGTCCGATAGTGAAGTATTCAAAAAGATTCCGGAATTCCAAAATATTGATATGAGTAAAATGGGTAATAATGAACCTGTTGGCCCTTCAAATTAATTTGGACTTATAAAAGAGGGGGCAGATGATGTGACCCCCAAAAGTTAGACTTTTTATAGCGTAGTAGTTTTAACGACTGC
>OLQY01002443.1_pt1 | contig 11779 bp, 14 predicted proteins | sample 1672851 | NCBI WGS metagenome assembly OLQY01 (sample SAMEA3136730, study PRJEB25190) | human gut metagenome | reverse complement strand
GTAAATATTTACCATACTTCACTTGATCTTTATTTTCTATATGTTCTAAAAATTCATCAACATCTTTAATAATACCTTAATTATTCATGATAATATAACATAATCATGAAATATCCTTATTTCATGAACGTTTTCTTGTTTTATTTATTCTTTGACTATTCACCCATCGGGTGAATAGTTTTTCTTTATGTATAATAAAAGCTCCTGTATAATATAGGTGTTCAAACTATAATACAAGGTGCACTTATATGATACAATCTATTTTCAATTTTGACAACATAAATTTTAACGGTGGCAACATTTCCTGTGATGGTGGCAGCATCTTGCTTCTTTCATTTCTTAAAAAGTACAATCTGCTATCTTCATTAGATGACATTCCTTTCAATGATACAAGAAGATTGCCTAAGTATTCCAATTCTGACATTGTCACTCAAATTGTTTTACGTAACCTTTTAGGCTACTTCAATCAGGCTGATCAAATGACACTTGTTGATGATCCACTTTTATCACAATGCATCAATGCCTGTTCACAGCCTACTTTATCAAGATTCTTTGATAGAATCAACATGAAAACCAACATGACCATTAAGGAACATATTCAAAGATTAGGTTGCGACTATGTCAATAGGCATGTTGAGAATATCATTCTTGACGTCGATTCAACAAAAACACAAACTCATGGACATCAGGAAGCTTCTGCATATATCTACCATTATGGTGTCAATGGATACCATCCAATGATGATTAATGAATATAATACCAAACTGTTGTTAAGTTCCAACTTTAGAACAGGAGCAGCATACTCATCTAATGGATTCATCAATGAACTCAAGGAAGTACTAGCACATCTTGATAGAAAAGGCAAGACTGTTTCCATGAGGGGTGACAGTGCATTCTACAATACTGAATTCATGGATTATATGCATCATGAAGATATTCAATACTACATTAGAGCCAAAAGCTATGAAAAGATTCAAAATATGATCATTGAACATCTGGAAGACAATGGAATTGATTATTTGAATTACACAAATCAGGAACCCTATTATGGAGAGATAGAATACTCACCTAAAAGTCTATCCACACCATGCCGATATGTTTTTAAGGTATTTCCAGCACAGGATAAACAGTTGACAATGTTCCCAGTTATCTATTGCATCATAACAAATGACATGAAAAGATCATGCGAAGACATCTGTGACTTCTATGAGGAGAGAGGAAACTCAGAGAACTTCACAAAAGAACTGAAAGATGATTTCAATGGAGATAATGTAGGACATCATGATTTTGAAAAGAACTGTTTCCAGTTCATGATATCATCACTGTGTTATAACTTCTATCATCTATTTAGGGTTCTTGTATTAGAAGGCAAAGATCAGAAGATACGAATGAATACATTTAGAAACAAGTATCAAAAGATAGCAGTAAAGGTCATACGACATGCAAGAAGAATCATATTGTCATTTAGCAGTGCATATAGATATAAGAAGAAATTCTTAAAATACTATCAAAAACTGCAGAATTAAAACATAAAATCCATAGTTTATTGAAAGTAGTTGAAAAACTACACTTTTTTAGCTACGGTTATTCACAATTTTACGGTGGATAACATTTTTTAAGCTAGAAAATAGACATGATTTATAAGTTTTTCATCACAAATTTGCTTTCATGAATAATTTGGGTATAATAATTCGCAATAATGAGTCCAGCTCAATTTTCCAGTCACTGACTGGAAAATTGGATATCTGAGATATGCAAGCCCCAAAATCTAGTTAGACAAATCTCCCAAGGCATATTCAGCTTCTACGCAGAACTCAATTTGCCAGACACTGTCTGGTAAATTAGCTAGCCAAATACAACAGGCTTATATTTTATAAATCAGCATATTATGGTCAAAGCTGTCAAACAGGAGTATCCACATTCAAAAGAGAAAGGCCCAAAGTTGGACGCAAAGAATAAGGGACAGAAATAATTGAAATAGAATGAATTCGTACAAGACTGATATTCTTGAGGCTGTCAACATTTTAATTTATTGACATTTTCTCAAACTACGATATAATAATAGTAGAGAACAACTTGGGAGAGATACTAATGCCGAGCGATTACCAAAAGCAAATAAAAGAAATTTTTGGCACAGCTGATTTGGATGAATTGCGAGAACTTGCAAAGATGCTGAAAATCAATAATCCAAATCCGCGCAATGCGGGTCGCAAGGCGCAGCTTACCCCCGATCAGACCGTAGAGGTTTTGGAACTGCATAGAAAAGGCATCGGCAACACCGAGATTGCAAAACAGTTCGGCGTGTCGCGCCAGACCATATACAAGTATATCTATAACGCCGAGCATTTCAGCACGGACCCGGATTTTACCATGCGGATGAATTTCATGAACGGTAAGCAGCTATGTACGGTCATCGACATTGATTTCAAGCACGAAGTTGTCCGCATGAAGAACTACACCGACCGAATCCCTTTGCGGGCGTTTGGCGTTGTAGAGAATCCATCTTGGGTCGATTTTGAGGAGTTTTTGAAAGAAAGATGCCTGCCCGCCAGCCGAGCCGGTCTGAAAGGTATCCTCCGGGAGATGGATGTCCCTTTCTTTGATCCGCTGCTGATTATTGAAAAGACCAATGGGCGTATGGCTGGGGACCACCAATGGGTGCAGATGATCCGTAATACTGCTGTGTAAGGAGGAACCTATCAGCTTTTATAAGTGTGCCAAATAGTAGAATAGGTGCTTATCATTGCTTTTCAGAACTTCCTATTTTCTAGGTTGACTTTAGACTAAAAACAGTTTAATATTAGCTTGACAAATGAGAAGGAGGAATAGGATTGGACGAATCAAGAGTTTACCTCGATACATACATTTTACAGCAGGACATGCGAATTCGTATGCCAAAGGCGATACTTTCGAATTTGGGAGTAAAAAGGGGAAAAACCGAATTTGATATATATCTGGACTCAAAAGATAATAGCTTAATACTGAAGCCGCACAACGAGGAGAGTCGGGATTATGAGTAAAGCAGTTACTGGAGTCTCTCTTTTCAGCGGTGCCGGCGGTATGGATGTTGGATTTGAGCGTGCGGGTGTACAAGTAGTTTTTGCCAACGAAATCATGAAAGAAGCCGCTCAAACATACAAGGAAAATCACCAAGCCGATGTTATGGTAAATGATGATATTTACAATCAGCTTGAAAATATTTCTATGTTTAAGGGAACCGACTTGGTTTTCGGTGGTCCACCTTGTCAAGGATTTTCTGTCGCTGGAAAGATGAACCCAGATGATGAACGTAGCAAATTGATATTTACATTCTTGGATGCAGTAGAAAAAGTACAACCTAAGGCATTCATAATGGAAAATGTAAAGGCTCTTGGCATTCTTGAAAAGTGGGAACCTGTTAGAAAAAAATACTTAGATAAAGCTGTTAGCTTGGGATATCAATGCTCACCATTTGTCTTAAACGCTACCGAATACGGGGTTTCTCAAAAACGAGAGCGAGTGTTTTTTATCGGTATAAAAGATGGAGACGATCCATTTTTTGAACACAACATGCTTAACCTTATAAAAGAGCAAAAACATACAGCCCCTACAATAAGAGAGTTACTGTCGTCTTTAGGTCGAGCTGGAACGGAAAACAACCCTAATACTTGTACCGCTATGCTTTGTAGCCATTTCAAATCCTCCTATTTATATAGGTGAAAAGTAGTTTTTGTTAACCCCATGTCCAACGCTCGGTAAAGATATCTTGCAGCCGTCGATGAGTATGGTTTCCATTTTTTGCATTTCTGTAAAACCGATGAAGGCGTACAATCTTCGGTTTTATATAGCCAGCGGTACGATTGGAGAAATGCTCCATCTTCATAAGGGAGAACATCAGGACGATCAAGTACAAAAATCAGATACATTTTTGCGGTCCAATTTCCGATTCCGCGCAATTTCACAAGCTTGGATGTTATGCATTCATCGGATAACTCGTCAAAATCAGAAAGAATTAAGTCATTATTTAATACCGCATTCGTGAGATTTTGTATATAATCCGCTTTGGCATTTGACATACCTACTGATTTGATTTCATCCCTAGAAAGCCGTGAGATAGCTTCAGGGGTTATAGTTCCATTGCACAGATTGACTAAACGATTGTAAATGCACTTACCCGCTTTAATCGATAGCATTTGTTCTATTATTTCATGAGCCAAAAAAGCAAAGCCATCTTCATGTGGTATATATGATATAGAGCCTACCATACTGATTACTTTGCCTAATCTTTTGTCCACAGTACAAAGATGTTTTATAGCCGGAGAGGTATTATCTAATATCATTTATAACGAACCTCCCGTTTATGATGAATTGCATAATAGAACATATATTGTTGCATAATACCCGCTGTGTCTTGGTACACATTAAACGGGTCTAATCCAGCGTATTCGCTTGCAATAATTTGCTTTATCCAGGTATCAATTGGGCAAACATCCACCTTACCGTAAGCAAATAAGGCTACACAGTTTGCAATCTTAGGCCCTACGCCATATATTTGCATAATAGATTCACAAATCTCTTTGCTGGAAAGTCCGTCCAAAGCTTCAAGTTTTAGTTTCCCCTGTTTAATGCAATTTATAGCATCAAGAATATAGGGTAGTCGGTAACCGAGTTTGCATTCCGCTAACTGTTCTGGTTTTGCTTGGAACATTTGAACATATGAGGGAAAAAGAAATACCTTTTCATACGGAGTTTGAACTTCAGTGCCAAATTGTTCTGCAATACATTCTATCGACTTTTTAATGGCCGGTATACTCTTTCTTTGCGAAATAATAAATGATACCAACATTTCAAAAGAATCTTGATGTAAAATGCGTATTCCTTTAGCTTCTTCAGCCGCTTTAGACAAAAACACATCGGAAGAAGGAATTTGCTGTCGAATCTGGGAATAGCATCTTTTTAAATCAAAATACGATTCCCAGATGGTATTCCACTCGCTTTTTGTGCAAGACACCTCATATTCAGTTGAATATATGTGTTTGATATAAAGTATGTTGCTTGCAGAAATAAATCTAAACGCATTGTCCTCAAACGCCTTTGTTCTAAAGCATTGTCCACTTTCTGCTATTTTGTTTAAATCAAAATCATCATTTATAGAGACCAACATTAATTTGTCTCCCCCGACATTCTATTTCAAATTTATTATATCAGAGTTACAGCCAAATTGATATAGCCAATTCAATGTGGCTGTAAAGAAAAAGCGAGACGGTTTAAAACCGCCTCGTCTTCAGGATATAATCTGTTTCACAATCTTTGTGGAGTGCCATCATATGCGAAGGCGCTCCACTTCTTTGCGTATAGTATCGTCATAGTACGATTTTGATTGGTTTCATACTGTGCTGTGTCATATTCAGCGGGTATCAGCTTGGTAGCGGGAACCGCTACCCGTCCAATCAAAGAAGCGGTTTCCCAATATCGTTTCAGACCATTATAGCTATCGGAAAGTGGAACTGTGGAAACACGCAAAGCCTCTGCTATTTGATTTGGCAGAGGCTTTTGGGTACACGGTAATATTCTCTAATTTCGAACGAGTTATAGGTTACACTATATTGTAAGTAATCGCGCTATTCGCTTGATTACAATCAAGCAATTCAAAAAAATCGAAAATGTTAAAGAGTATACTGTAACGCTGCCGATAAAATGTAGTATAGCGATACAGTTTTGCTGCAAAGCTCCATATAAAGGCACAAGTGCTAGTCCCATAAAAAGAACTACTAAATCCGTAATGGACAAGCAAGATAAATATAGTATGGTGTTGATTGTCTCATTGAACACTGTACCGTAAGCAGGATAACCCTTTTTCTTTTTCTCATTTCCACTGGCGATTGCACCTAATGTGGCAAATAATAACCCCAGCAAAATTGAAATTGCCGTACATACCGTTTCCAGAACACTCGTGCTAATTGGGGAAATTAACGTCAGACCAATTCCAAAGCTAATTGGTGTTGCCATAAAAATTACGCGATGGCGTAAAGAAGAAAGCATTTTCCAGTAATCACAGAAAATTTCACGGATGTTCAGAAAAGAATTTTTCTTTCGCAAAGAATAGCGTATAATCAGTAAGAATGTGATTGCAAGAATCAAGGCACCACAAAAATGTGTTTCGCTCATGATAGCTCCTCCGTTAGCGTCTTGATATCACATGAATAGTCATATCCATTTTTTCAATGTATTCTGTTGCACGTGCACATAAGTACGAAATGATGGTGTTCTCATCAGCATGACCGTTCTCTTTTTCATATTGGCTGGGTATGTATTCAAGAATGCTCAGATTATCGTATTTATGCAGATTAACCGTTCTTTCTTTACCATCTCCGATGTCTATTGTTGCAGTAACATTGTCGTAAGATATGCCGTTTTCTAATTCAAAAATCGCAGACTTGTCTAAACCGAAATGGATTAAACGCTCAATAAAAGTACTGGCCGTTCTTCCAAGGAAGGATGACAAAACCCGTTCTTCTTTGGCATAAGAAATCCCACTCAGTTGGTCACTGTTGTCTTCTGAGGTGCGATTACGGGTCAATTTCAACCGTTTGAGTGTACCTAAATCAAAAAAGGCGTTTAGAAATTCACTGGGAGATACATTGCACGTGTGAAAAGTTGCGTTCATTTTATCTTTCGCAAACTCATTTATCATTTTACAGGTAATAGATTTGGCACCGTATATCCCCATGGATTGGAAAAGGATTAAGCCCTTGTTAATGGGTTCCGTTGACGTTTCTTTTTTGGGAATAGCAACAAATACAAAGAAAGGAACCATTCCTGCTTGATTCTTTTCAATTGAACCAACTCGTTTGTGAGATGCTGCATCGTATATGTCGCTTTCTATCCCATAATTCCCCGAATGTATGCAAGCAGCAATGTAAGAAAATTTTTCGGTTTCTCCGCGCCAATTGGGATTTGTTTCAATGTAATACAACTTCTTTTCGGATTCAAGCGTTTCCATTGTGCGGCGAACAGCAAAAAAGGCTTCAAAAAATCTATTGCCTGGGAGTATTGCGTATCATTGTATTGAACAGGGGAGTTCAGCCCTAAATAACAGCTATTCTTGCCTGATTGGAAAAAGTAGAAGCTGGAAACATATAAACCCAAACTCATTTAAAAGACTCCTTTTTGTATGCGCAATCCTATGAGTAACTATGTTCTTTGCGACATAGGAAAAATGGTGTAGATAGAAAAACTGTTTTCATATGTGTAGATTATCACAATCAGGCCACATAACCTTCCACTCAAAATACTCAGCCTGTGTAATCTCCCCCGCATACAACTTTTTCTGAACCGCAGCCCAATCCTTTAGAAAATCATCCAGAATCGTATCATCGAACCACATCGCCACGGGGGAGCGCGGCGGCCAGCTATCGTTATCATCATAGTGCAGCGCAAGGTTTGGGTTGGCATTATACCGCGCTGTGCCGCGCTCGGTGGGAACCAGCTTGATAACGCCGGGTTGCTCCTCGTCCAGCCAGAAAAGCTGCTCCAGAATATCATTTGCCGGACCGTTTCCGCCATCGGAAAGTGCCAACGGGGAAACACGCAAAGCCTCTGCTATTTGATTTAGCAGGGGCTTTTTTGGTACGCGGTAACCCATTTCGTATTGTGCAATGCGGTTTGCACTGAGGTCGACCAACTCGCCCAACTCTTTCTGGGTCATGCGGCGGTGCTGGCGGATGCGCTTGATTTTCTCTCCGATGTTCATTTCAGTTCACTCTCTTTGCAGGATTTTCCTTATTGTACCACACCATAACATAAAAGCGCAAGAAAAAAGTAACAATTTTGCGAAAACTATTGACATTCGCATAAAAGCGCAGTATCCTATATTTACATCGCAAATATGCGAAAGTTGAAATTCAAGGATGGTGATCGAATGGATTGTAAAGAAATCAGAGAAATGTACAAGCTCATGTTTGCGGAGTACCCGGACATTGTAACGGTCAAGGATCTGCAAGCCATGCTGGGCATCAGCCGCCATGCGGCCTATGACCTGCTGGGAGAGGGCGAGATCAGCTGCATCCGGCTGGGAAACGCCTACAAAATCCCCAAAATCAATGTGATCAATTATGTTCTGAAAAGTCCGTGCGGTCAGACCCGCGTGAGCGCGTAGGAGCGACCTTGATTTTGGCAAGAGCACCGCCCCGTCTCAAATAGATTCGGCACCTTGAAAACTGCATATCCGACAAGCAAGGTACATTCACCACATTGCCGTCAACTTACGAGTACGGCAGCGCAGACAGAGTACGCGCCATGACTGCCACCGGGCACGAGCGATTCAGTCTCTGGTAAACACCCCGTGGCGGAGTGGAGCGCAATGACAGATGTGGTCTTAAAGATACTTCCGTCCAGTCATAGTTCACACAATGAGGGCGGCAGGCAGAGAACCTGGCTGGGGTAAAAATACCCATGATGCCGTTGCAGCCGAACGGCAGCCTTGCAAGTCGTCCCCACAGCTGGGGCAAAGTGGACAAATGCAGCTGTAAATCGAAATGTTATCCCGAAAGTGTACTGAACGGATTCACTTTTTCCAGCCCAGTAAAAGTAGTGAATCAGAACAGTATACTTTCGGGAAATTTATTGGAAGTGAATCAGATTTGATTCACAATTCAGAGGGAAAGGTGTAAAAGTGAATCAGTTCTGATTCACTCGCAGTAACCGCCCAAATCCGCCCGGTGTGGGGCAGATGCCACACGCAGCACACGGATACGAAACAGCCGAAGCGCCCGCCGTTTGGCGCGTTTGTGGGGCTGTGGGGTGGCGTGAGCCGTACAACTTAACATTAGAGAGTAAAACTTACTACACACAAAAAGACGATAGTATGAGATAATAGATATATACCAAAACAGAAAGGACGATGCGAATGAATTATGAAAAACTTCCAAAAACGATCTCCGCCGAAGAACTCCTCTCCACGCCGCTGCCGCCGGTCAAGTGGATCATCCCTGATTTGCTTCCGGCAGGGCTGGCGCTGTTTGCCGGCCCCAGCAAAGCGGGCAAAAGCTGGCTGACCTTGTGGCTGTGCTTGCAGGTCGCACAGGGAAAGCCTATGTGGGGGCGCGAAATAGAGCCGCACACCGTGCTTTATCTATCGCTGGAGGACACCTTCAACCGCCTGCAGAAGCGCCTTCTCCAGCTTGTGGGCAGCGAAGAAGCCCCCGAACGGCTGGTCATGCAGACGGAATGCAGCAGCATCGGGCAGGGGCTGGAAGAACAGCTCACCAGCTTCATCTATCAGCACCCGGACACCGGGCTGATTGTCATCGACACCTTGCAAAAGGTGCGTTCCAGCGACCAGAATAACAGTATGTATGCCAGCGATTACAAGGAGATCAGCGCGTTGAAAGCACTGGCTGATAAGTACAATGTCTGCATTTTGCTGATCCACCATCTGCGCAAACAAGCCGCAGACGATCCGTTCCAGCAGATTGCAGGTTCCAATGGCTTGATGGGCGCGTCCGATACCAGCTGGGTCATGCAGCGCAAGCGTATGAGCCAAACCGCCAGCATTTTGGTGACCGGGCGCGATATGGACAACAAAACACTGCGTCTGCACGAAGAAAACTGCGTTTGGATTCTGGATGAGGAAGAAAGCAACGAACAAATTGTCGCTAAGGCGGTGCCGAGTTACCTTTGGAAAGTGGCTGACTACATCGATAGTGTCGGAACATGGCAAGGCACGGCTACCGAATTGCTTTCTGCAGCCGATATTGAAGGCGTTTTGCCCCACCAGCTGACCCGGAAAATCGTGGAATACTTCGATACCGTATTCACGCCAAGAGGTATCCGCTATGAAACCCACCGCACCTCGCAGGCGCGGCAGATGAAGTTCTCCCATGACGGAAATGACGCAGATGACGCTAATGACGCTGATATTGACATAACCCAACTTTTCAAATGGGATATCTCACAAACAGCGTCATCAGCGTCATTAGCGTCACAAAGGTCGCGTAAGGAGAGCAAGCATGGGCGAAGTGTTGCCACAGGGCAACCCGCCGAAAAGCCTACGGGGACAGCCCCGAACCCCTGTGAGGCTGCTGGCGCATGAGAAAGCGCAGTGTTGGAATCAATGTCCGCGTCAGCGTCACAGAGAAACGAAAAATGACGCTGATGGCTAAACGGTGCGGGCTGTCTCTCTCGGAATACTTACGCCAGCGGGCGCTGGGATATGAACCGGGTGGACACCCGCCCAAGGAGGTATTTGATGTGTTGGATAAATTGGATGAAATCGCAGAGAACTGTTCTGCACGGGAAGGGGCAGCCATCAACGCCCAGATTGACCGCTTGAGGGACCTGCTCATTGGCGGTAACTAAGATCTGGACGATTAAGGACAGTTTACAGCGCGTCCTTGATTATGCGGCCAACCCGGACAAGACCGAATACGATGCCCTTGCCCAGACGCTGCACTATGCAGAGAACGATGCCAAGACCAAGCTGAACGAGAGCGCCCAGCTCGTCACCGGCATCCATTGCAGGGCAGACCATGCGTGGGAAGATATGCAGGCTGTACAGGAACGCTTTGGTAAAACAAACGGCGTGGTGGCGCTCCACGCCTACCAAAGCTTCCGCGAGGGCGAGGTCACCCCGGAGCAGTGCCACGAAATTGGCGTGGCGCTCGCCCGCAAGGTCTGGGGCAAGCGGTTTCAGGTACTGGTTGCCACACACATGAACACGGATAATTTACATAATCATTTCGTGATAAATTCCGTGTCCTATGTTGACGGCAAGAAGTACGAACAACGCCGCAGCCAGTATGCCGAGTTCCGGGCTGCATCCGACAAGTTGTGCCGGGAGTACGGTCTGTCGGTAGTGGAGCAGCCCAAGGCAAAGGAACCGGCGCGGTACGCCCGAATGCGGGAGGCTATCGACCAAGCCTGTGAGGACGCCAGCACCGCAGAGGACTTTCACAGGGCGTTGTATCGGCAAGGGTATATTTTCGGCAGTGACCCTAACCGAAAGTACGCAACCATCCGGGCACGGGATGGCGGACGAGCCGTGCGGCTTTATCGGCTGGGAGAAGAATACGATTTACCTGCCATAAATGACCGACTGCGCGGAAATCACCTGTTGTACGGACCAAGGCTGTATGAACGGAAACACCCGCCCCGACAGTATACGCCGAAACGGTATCGCCCCGAAATACCTATGCGGGAAAAGGCATTCTTCAAATTTTCTTCGAGGTATTCTTTGGGGAATCCCAAATGCACCGCTTGTATCTGTACTACTGTTATCAGTTGGGCATCCTGCCAAAGAAACAGCAGCCCCGCATCAATCGCCCGGAGTTGGAGCGCATCTGGAAAGACACCGAGAAAATCCTTGCAGAACACGCTTTTGTTCACGACCACAAGTTTCCATCTTTGCAGGCAATCGTGGACTACCGCAAGGGCTTGTCCCAGCGGATAGAAACCCTTGCCGCACAACGGGCGGAAATCGTTAAGCAGATGCGCCGAAAGGATGCACCGCCGGAGTTGGCTGATCAACGCATGGCGCTGACCTGCAAGATTGCAGAGCTCCGCAAAGAGGACAAGATTGCAGAGGGAGCCATCAAGCGTATCCAACGCACACGCGAATCCAACCGTATTGACCGGGAAAACAGGATGCCGCTGCATCCCAGACCACGCCGCCGCAGACGGGAACGGGAGCGCGAATGATGTCAGTTTGCACCCAATGTGCAGGACGGTTCTTGTGCAATTCTGTGAATAGCTTTCCGGCGGGATTGCTGGTATCGTTGTACCGAACCCAAAATGCAGCAAC
>OLQY01002439.1_pt1 | contig 11802 bp, 9 predicted proteins | sample 1672851 | NCBI WGS metagenome assembly OLQY01 (sample SAMEA3136730, study PRJEB25190) | human gut metagenome | reverse complement strand
CTCATCACTAAAGTAACGAGAATGCGACGCGCAGTTTTCAAATGAATTCGTTCAAACCAATGCTACTCACTTCTCTGAAGTCCTATGACCGCGCGCAGTTTGCCAAAGATGTGACTGCCGGTATCATCGTTGCGATCATTGCACTTCCTCTTTCTATTGCACTGGCTCTTGCTTCCGGCGTGGGACCGGAGGCTGGTATTTTCACCGCGATTGTGGCGGGCTTTGTGATTTCCGCGCTCGGCGGAAGCTGTGTCCAGATTGCCGGTCCGACGGCCGCGTTTGCTACGATTGTTGCCGGTATTGTCGCGCGGGACGGCCTCGAGGGGCTGATGACGGCGACCATTCTTGCCGGTGTCTTCCTTATTATCATGGGCTTCTGTCATTTTGGAAGTCTGATCAAGTTTATTCCTTATACGATTACAACGGGTTTTACTTCCGGTATTGCGGTGACAATCGTGATCGGACAGTTAAAGGATTTCTGCGGTGTTACGTATCCTGACGGGGTAAAGCCGATTGAAACGATGGAAAAACTGAAGGCATTTGCGGAGAATTTTTCCACGATTTCACCGGATGCTCTGATTGTCGGCGGGGTCAGCCTTGCTATTCTGATCGTGTCTCCGCTTATTTTCAAGAGAATCCCAGGATCGCTGATTGCTGTTATTGTCGGTATTCTGATGGTTCAGTTTCTGCCGCTGCACGTTTCTACGATTGGAAATCTGTACACAATCAGCAATGCGCTTCCGACGCTTCATCTGCCGGTTTTTGACATGAAACTGATTCAGTCGGCGATTCCAAATGCGTTTACGATCGCGGTGCTTGCGGCGATTGAGTCGCTTCTCTCCTGTGTTGTTGCGGACGGCATGATCAACAGCAAGCATCGTTCGGATACAGAGCTGATTGCACAGGGTGCCGGAAATATTGCTTCTGCGCTTTTCGGCGGTATTCCGGCTACGGGAGCGATTGCCAGAACGGCGGCAAATATCAAAAACAGCGGACGCACGCCGGTTGCGGGTATAGTGCATTCCATTACGCTCGTCATCGTTCTTGTTGTGCTGATGCCGTTTGCGGGCATGATTCCGATGCCGACGATTGCCGCGATTCTGTTCCTTGTTGCCTACAATATGTGCCAGTGGAGAACCTTCGTGCATCTTGTACGCACGGCTCCGAAGAGTGATATTATCGTTCTTTTTACTACGTTTGTGCTGACCGTTGTGTTTGACCTCGTTGTCGCAATCGAGATCGGCATGGTTCTGGCCTGCCTGCTTTTCATCAAGCGGATGAGCGAGGAAACACACGCCGACAGCTGGGTCTATGTAGACGATGATTCCCCGGCGGTGGATGAACATCTGCAGAAGCTGCCGCTGGAAATCCGTGTATACGAGATCACAGGACCGCTCTTCTTTGGCGCGGCGGATGCGATTGAGCACATCGTGGTAAAGGATTTCACAAAATGTCTCGTTCTCCGGATGCGGAGCGTACCGGCGATCGACAGTACAGCCATGAATGCACTCCAGAATCTGACGAAGCTCTGCGAATCGAAAGGGATCACCCTCGTCTTCTCTCATGTGAATGAGCAGCCGATGAAGGTGATGAAAAAATCCGGCTTTGTGGAGCTTGTCGGGGAAGAAAATTTCTGTTCGAATATTTCGGATGCATTAAAGCATGCGGAGGAGCTGATTTCGAGATAAAAAAGGCCGCCGTGCTGAGTACTGACCTATGCTTTTCCGTTGATCACGCAGTTAATCTTTTTCTCATCGTAAAACATCAGTATCAGTCCGCCTGCGCCGCAGAATACAGCTGCACCGAATGCCGCAATCCGGTATCCGGCTCCACTGCCGTTTCCAATGGTGGAGACCGCCGTAAAGATCAGCATGGAAAGGCTCTGCCCCAGCTTGAAGGCGAAAGTTCTGGCTGCGTAGAACATTCCCTCGCGGCTGCTTCCCGAGGTAACCGCATCGCTCTGTGCAATATCTGCGACAACCGCCTGCGGCAGAATACCGAAAATCGCCATGGGAAGTGCTGCCGCGACTGTCAGAATCAGACCCTGTACGGCTTCCGGAATGAACGGGATGTTTCCCATAAAGCCTGTGTAAAAATATGCAAGGCTAAAAACAGCAAAGGCAAACAGAATCATCTTTTTCTTGCCCAGTTTCGGTGTCAGCTTGTTGACCGGAACGTAAAAGACAAGCGACAGTGCGGTCATTCCCACAAAATACAGTGTTGTCATCGTCTCCGGGAGTTTCAGCAGGCTGGTAACGAAAAACGGAAGGCCCGTCTGGAACATGGTAAGTGCGATCCAGTAAAAGATATCGGATCCCACGAATTTTCGGAATTCTCCGTTTCGAAAGGTTGCCGCAAGGGAACGGAAGGCGGAATCCTTCGAAGGAACGGTATCTACGTAATCTTTTTCCCGAATACAGAATACCGGCACGAGCATGCATACGAAAGCTGCCAGCGCCATGGCTGTGAAGGTGACCCGGATCGCATTTACTCTTCCAAAGGAAGGAATCAACGCACCCCAGATCGTCGGTGCCAGATAGGCCACGGCTGTTCCTGCGATAAAGGTAAAGGAAATGATGGTGGATATGTTCAGGCGTTCCTGCTGTGTGTGGCCAAGCTCCGGAATCAGAGCATTGTATGGGGTACAATATGCCGTGATCGAAAGATAGTATGCCAGAATCATCACAAATAAGAACGCAGCATTGATCCAGCTGTTTTCATTCGCCGGTGACCAGAACACCAGCACCGTGGAAAGTGCCAGCGGCAGAGCCGCGCCTTTTAAAAACGGGATCCGCCGTCCATTTTTCGAAGTACACCGGTCTGACCAGGACGCAATCATCGGGTCAGTGAATGCATCGAAAATTCTTCCGAAAGCTGTAATTCCTCCAATAATGGTAAAAACCCCGAAAATCACCAGCCCCTGCGGAATGAATACCGTCTGTCCCTGGCTGATTGCGGTTTCATCCGGCTGATAAAAGTACACCAGACAGTTCGATATGATACCAGACAGCAGCGCCCATCCAAACTGGCCTGCTGCGAACTGCCATATCTTTGCCGTTGTTAATTTTTTCATTTTGCTTCCCCCTGTTTTGTCTTCTCCTGTTTTTATACCGTCCAAATTTTTACATTTTTTCCAGAAAAGGCGATTCCAAGTTTGATGACTTCCGTAACCCCTTCCTGCCGCATTTCTGTATCGTATCGCTGTGTTTCAATCTGGTTTAATGCTTCTTTCGCTAATTTTTTCAGTGTGTCTTCTGTAATCCCCTTTTTCCATTTTAGTTCCATCAGAATGCCAGGATACCGGAGTTCTCGCGGGAACAGGCTGATATCGTACCGTCCCTCTCCGAATTCCCGGTTGGATGTGATTTTATACTGTTGATCCAGCAATGCAATCAGTCCCAGTACCAGTCCATGGTAAAAACCTTCTGCGCCCGCATCGTAAAAACTGATCGACTTGTCCATATACTCTGCAATCGCACTCTGCAGTTTTTTCACATCATTCGTATACAGGCTTTCCGCAATCCGGTCTGCTGTCGTTCTGGTTACTGCTCCAATCTGCAGCAGATGGGATAAAATCTCTGCTTTGTAAACTGCCGCAATCTCCCAGTTGGGAATGGATACCTCACACAGATACGATCCGTCTGTCTGCAACTCCTTTTTTGGTGTTTTCAGATATCCAGCAACCAGAAGCAGACTGTAAATACTGGAGGGTTCTTCCAGCAGAGACCGGTAAACTACATTTTGATCGATTCTCGCAACCACTCGCTCTCCCTGCAGCAATGCATACAATTTCTCTATGACATCCTCTGTCGCTGCCTTCAGAACTTCTTCCAGAATTTCATTCTTTCCGGTGTTTACCCAATATGCCTTTGGAATACACCCCTGTGCAATATAGTTGACCACGGACCAGGGATTGTAAATTTCTTCTGCGCCAAAAAGATATCCGTCATACCAGGTTTTAAGCTCTGCTTCTTTTTCGAGAGCACCGTAATCCCGCAGCATTTTATGGACTTCTGCACGGGTAAATCCAAAGTATTTATCATATGTCTCATCCAGAATGGAATTTACCGTCGGATTATTCAGACCACTGAATATACTTTCCTGTGCAATCCGCAGAATTCCAGTTAAAAAACCGTACGACAGATGCCGGTTGTCTTTGAATGCGCCGGAAAAGAAATTCCGCATAAATCCAACAATTTCTTCATAAAACTTTTTCGAACAGCCTTCCTGAATCGGTGCATCATATTCATCGATCATAATGATCGGTGCTTTTCCATAATGTTCATGAAGCATTTTGGAAAGTTTCTGCAGAGACGAGGAGAGCTCTACTTCATTCGCCTGACCTGCCAGTATTTTCCAAAAATAATCCTTCTCGTATGGTTCCAGTTTCTCACTCATCCCCAATTCCTTATGTCTGCCGAACTCTTCCTGTACCAACTCTGCAATTTTTGCAAAAGTCAGTTCCCAGGACGCAAATTTTATATCTTTAAACGTCAGAAAAATAACCGGATATTTTCCCTGATGCTCTCGGTATTCTTCTCCACATTTCCAGATTTCTTTGTCCCGGAAATACTGGCTGGTATCTGTATCGGAAATTTCAAAGAAAACGCGAAGCATATCCATATTCAACGTCTTTCCAAATCGTCTCGGCCGCGTAAACAGTGATACCAGTGGTTTTCGATCCAGAAATTCTTTGATCATTCCTGTCTTGTCCACATAATAATATTCCGACTGTGCCCGTACGTAATCAGATATTCCTATCGGAAGTGGTTTTTTTGCTTCTTTTTCCTCTTTTTTTACATACTTTCCTGACAGTATTCTGCCATCCACTGGTTTTTCTGCCTCATCCGGAATGCGCCAGCTTTTTCCTTCTTTTACGGCTCCTGGAATTTTACCTGTTTTGCAGAAAGTTGTTACAGTGCGTTCCGTAACGCCCCATAGCTTTGCCATTTCCTTGCATGTTTTCATTCGTTTCCTCCTTTCCAGTGTGCTTCTTTCCGATTATTATATCTTATTTTCAGAAATATATCAATTGTTGTATTTTCATTTTTCCGAATATTATCGTTGTTTTGCTTTATTTTCAAAGAAGGCAGCGTTTTTCTCCGCTGCCTTCTTTGAAGATTATTTTTCAGTTTTCCGCATCATTTTTCATCTGTGCCTTCGCTTTTCTTGCAATTCCCTGTGTTCCGTTCAGGATGCTTGCGCGGGTGACTTTGTCGTTGCCGTATTTCTGGCGGATTGCGTCGAGGGCGGCATCGAGTTTACGGCTTTTCTCCTTCTTTTCGGGATCTTCGAAGAGGGAGAGCTGTTCGAAATCGTCTTCGGTAAGGCCGGTTACGGAGACACCGATCAGGCGGAGGGGCTCTCCTTTCCAGGATTCGCGGAAGAGCTGTTTGGCGCAGCGGTAGATTTCATCTGTGATATCGGTCGCATTTGGAAGTTTTGTCTGGTGTGAGCGGTTTCGGAAATCGAGGGTGCGGAAGGTTATGGAAACGGAGGTGCATTTTTTCTTTTTCCGACGCATGCGGGCGGCCACGATGTCACACTGGGCGAGAAGAATCGGGTCGACCTGTTCGATAGAGACGATGTCCTCGTTAAAGGTCGTCTCTGCGCTGAAGCCTTTCGCCTCATCGGGCTGTGCTTTTACGGGGGAATCGTCGATGCCGCGGGCGTACTGGTACAGCTGATGGCCGTTTTTATTGCCAATCAGGGTCTGAATATCAGTTTCCCATGCATGTGCCAGATCTCCGATCGTGCGGATTCCGGCCTCGGTCAGCTTCTTTTCGGACGCTTTGCCGAGAAACAAAAGCTCGCGTACCGGAAGAGGCCACATCTTCGCAGGGATTTCTTCTGGAAACAGGGTATGCACTTTGTTCGGTTTTTCGAAATCGGACGCCATTTTGGCCAGGAGTTTATTGGTGGAAATGCCGACATTTACCGTAAATCCCAGCTCGTCGGAAATCCGGTCTTTAATTTCATGTGCTGCCGCGATCGGATCCGGGTACAAAAGAGAGGTTCCCGTCATATCAAGGAACACTTCGTCAATCGAGAAAGACTCCATGACCGGAGTGTAGGATGCGCAGATTTTCTTGAAGGCCCGGGAGCACTTGACATAAAGATCGAAATCACTGGGAACAATAACCATATTCGGGCATTTCCGCAGTGCCATTGCCACAGGCTCGCCGGTCTGGACACCGCATTTTTTCGCCGGAATCGACTTTGCTACAACGATACCCGTCCTTTTTGCCGGGTCACCGCCGATGCAGGCGGGAATGTCCCGCAGATCCGGCAGCCCCTCTTTCATCCGCCGCGCGGACTCCCAGGATAAAAAGGCGCTGTTGACATCTACATGGAAAATCAGGCGGTCTGCCGGCTTCTTTGTTTTATTCATCGATAAAATGAATCCGTTCTGGTTTAAAGCGGTCCTGCTGCTCTCTGTGCTCGGCAGGATAGCCAAGAGCAAACAGCGCAAAGACATGAACTTCTTCCGGCAGTCCCAGCAGAACTCTTACTTTTTCCATATTTTCTTCATTTGGTGCAATGCCGAACCATACGCCGCCAAGACCAAGCGCATCCGTTTCCAGCCAGATATTTTCCTGGGCAATCGACATATCGATCTGCGCAAATGCTGGAGCGACAAGACCTTCCAGGCGATATGCCGATACCAGCACAACCGGAGCTTTTGCCGCGCAGCCGGTGTACGGTGTCATTTTAGAAAGCGCCTCAATTTTTTTCTTATCCGTTACCACATAAAATTCCCACGGCTGCTGGTTGCACGCGCTTGGAGCCTGCATGCCTGCTTTTAAGATCTGCATAATTTTTTCTTTTTCAACCGGCTTGTCTTCATATTTTCTAACACTGATTCTGTGAAAAATACTGTTCATTTCAAAATCCTCCTTGGTTTCTTATGGGATGTCTCTTTGCAGACTATTATAGCATTTTTCCTAAAAAAACTCCAGAATCCCTGTCGTCTCATTTTTATCTATGTTTTATTTTTCACAAAAAGAATAGCCGATCGTCCATCTTTCCTTCCGGAACAAATTCTCTATTCTTACAAATTTTGTCCGCATATCCAGTCGTAATAGGAAGCCGCATTTTTTGTGTTGACCCCACGTGTAACTGCGAAAGATAAAGCACCTGTGTCAAAATATCAGCCATAGAAAGATTTCCACATTTTTTCTCAATCAAAATGGGATTCGGTGATCCTTTTTTATTTTTCATATTTGTCGTCACAAGATATCCTTTGTCTGCGTTATAAACACAGTATCCCATCGGTGGATTCTCTATCTGCCCATTCTGCCAGAATATCAGTTTACTGCTGATATTTTTTCTTACTTCAATAATATTATACATAATTCCCTTGGCCGCAAAGTAATTTTTATACCATTCATCATCTTCATTGCTGAATCCATCTCGATGAATCACAATGTTCTTCGGCATTTCACCAAAACGGTCTTCATATGCAAAAATCACCTGATCAAAAATATCCTGAAGAATCCTGGTAGTAATTTTTTCTCCCTGCTGTGGTGCTGCCGGTTTATAAAATCCAAGCAGACAGCCATATTTGTCAAACACAACCGAGCAGGCAGGATAATGAATTCCTTTTGCTATCGTCGCAACATCAAGACCTACAAAACAATCCACATTGCCAGGCATATCTTTTACAACCCATGGAATCCCGCCTGTTTTTCCAAGAATTCCAAGAATTATATTATGAAGGTAATATCTTGAATTATTTTTTGCCTTATTCCCTTCTTTTGCTTCCTCAGCGAACAATTTTGCTGTTTTCATACTGATCATCTGTGACGGGATATTAGCCTTTGCCCAAATAGTTTTAAACGGATTGTACGGTCCATCTTCCTCCATCCCATCTGGTACAAGTGCAATGACCAGATCGATTCCTTCTATCTTCTGCAATTTATTGGCAGCTCTTTTATAATCTGTAATATCTCCCAACTCATATTCTTCCCGTACCATTGCCTTTACATCCAGATCCAGCAGTCCCGCCATGGTATATAAATCCTTTTCCCCGTGATACTTTCCAAGTTTCGCAAAGGTATAAATCCCATTTACAACTGCCTTCATCAAATCATAGGAATTTCTCGGATACAAATATCCTATTTTTATTTCTTTTTCCGTCTTTCGATAAAAACCGTAGTTGAATACTTTAAATTCTTCGCCGCATTTAAGAGCCTTATCTTTTCCACAAACTAACAGCGGTTCTTTAACTTTACCTTTCTTATAGCCAATTTTCTCTACTGTACATGGATCTGTTTCAAATTTCATTCCGTCAATTGGCTCAATCGTTCCAATATCCTGTATAAAATCCTGGTCTAAAAGTACTCTGGTCTTCATATTCCGTTTTACCAAGGACTCTGTCCGCATAGAAAAAGCTGCATCCATACGGCTTACCGTTTCTCTTGTCAATACTGGTTTTAATGCCTGCGGATAATAAGGTAATTCTATTCCCGTCTGAAGTGCCACCTTAACTATCCTGGTATCATCAGAAATATTCTCTACCCTGTATGCTTCATTTCGTTGGATATAATACGCCTTTAGACTATCTGCAAAATCCAGTTTATCCGTTACGGTCAAATCACAGATTTCTGTCAGAATGCCTGTCTGATTATTCTTTGCCCAGTCATTTTTTACTTCCTGACCAATTAGATTTAGTCCTTTTTCCAGATAATCAGCTACAGTTTGATTCGATGAAAAAAGACTGCTGGTATCAATTCTCAGATATGCTTTTTCATCATCCATAATAGTAACCCAGAAATTATATTTCCGTTCCAGACTAATTTCTCTGTTTCCTGACGAAAACGTCTCAAATCCCTGATTTGTCATAATCCACTTACTTGTCACATTACTTTTACAGGAATATTTTCTGTATTTTCCAAAAATTAAAATTTGGGATAGTTTTTGTGTGATCCAGTATTTGATAAGTTCCTGATAGATTCTTCTGTTTTCTAAAACAGGCAGTTCTCGTGATCCCTCATATTCGACTGTAAAATCAGCATTTGGGATTTTCTCTTGCAGTTTTTCCGTCGCATAGATTTTGTTTCCATCTTCAAATACGCCTGCCTGATTCCAGTTTCGTAATTTCCAGGCTGCCCCTCTGATAATAGAATATGTATTTCCTATTTTTTGTGCATGAAGTTCATAAACATGAAATTCTACCGGTTTTACAGTATCTACTGACGCAAATACTTCCATTTTTAAATCTTTTTCCAATATAGTTCCTCCTGGTTTTCATAAAGTTTGTTTTATCATATTTTTTTGTCCTGTATTATTGTGATCCATTTATATTATTCATTATTTCCAATGTATTCTCCAATTTTGTCTTTATATTTTCCCGCAGCATTTGTGGTTCTATAACCATAAACTTATCCATATATTTCATGAACCATCCAAGTAAAGTTACACTGTTCATTTTATAAAAAACGGCTCTGCAATTTCCATTTTCCAGTTTTTGGACCGATACATTTTTCCCAACAAAATCATAGAGAATTGCATTTGTCGCCGGTTCTGGTTTATATTCCACTTCTATTCTTACGGTTTCCCCCAGGAAATGGTTTACACTTTCTTCAATATATTTCCGAATAATAAGTTCGGGATTTGGACCTATTTTTTCTACAGCGTCAATCGCGTCACTCTGTGATATCTCCAGATTTTCAATTCGATCAAGCCTATAACTTGTAAGTCTATCATAATGATCATGTGCCCCGATTAAATAATAGGTATTATCAGACCAATATATTTCATAAAGATTAAGCGAATATTTTTTTCCTTCTCTTCGAAGCACCTTTTGCAACTTCTCATTTACTTCTGTATATTGAAATTCAATTTTTTTATGGAGATACATAGCTTCCAGCATTGTTTCAATGTAGTATCCTGTTTCCCTATCAGAATCCATGTTTCCTGCCTTGGGTGTCATCATATGACAAAATCTGCTTCGACTTCTCTTACTTGTAAGATCCAATAGTCGTTCTTTCAATTCCTTTGCTTCCTTTGCAGAAATGCATCTTGCCTGCTGTACTGCATCCAACATAATTTTAATTTCCCAGTCCGAAAATATATGTTTTTTCATATACCAGCCCATCTTTTTATCCGCACACTGATATATTTCATAACCACAAAATTGCAGCATTTTAATATCACGATAAACAGAACGGCGATCGACCTGTTCTATTTGATATTCCTCTTCCAGATATTTCAAAATCTGTGTCGCATTCATCGGACTTTTTTCATCTGTTTCCTCTAAAATCTGTAACACTCGAATCAGTTTTTCTTTATGATCAGTTCCCATTCTTTCTCCTTTTGATCATTTTATATGTATCTTACCTTTTCGCCGCTTTTTATCATAATATTATATCATCTGTCACAATAATGGCACACGTAAAAACATCTGCCCTATTGGACAGATGTTTTTACATATCTAAAAGCATTTCATAAATATGCTGTTCTTTCTCACTCTGCAAGAAAGTGCCGCGCGCCAACGCATTTTGCAGGCGGCTAAGCTGTGCGTCTGCATAGCCGCCGAAGGACTGGACGGCTCATTTCCATTTTCATCACCTTTCTTTCTCAGATTGAGATCGAAAAATCTGCTTTCACAAGAAAGAAAAAAAGCGCGATCTGCACCAGCAGCATCAGCGGAACGCCGATGGTAAACTTCTTTTTTCTTGTCTTGTGATGGAACAGGTGCATCGCCAGCAGTGCTCCTGCCGAACCGCCGACTGCGGCCAGGGTAAGAAGCGTCGAGACACGGATTCTCCATTTTCCATGCACAGCGTTTCGTTTATCGATGCCATAGACTGCTATGGTGATCATATTAATACAGATCAGATACAGGTACAATCCTGCCTGTAGTTGAATGGGAAGGTTCATTCTCTCTTCACCAGCCTTTCCTTTTTATCTTTCTTTGAAAAGAAGGCAGCGTTTTTCTCCGCTGCCTTCTTTTCAGATTTTTTTCAGAATCATTTCTTCTCCAGAAAGATTTTTCTGGTAATAAAGTTGTACACCATGACAACCGCAGTTGCAAAGACTTTTGCAATGGTGTAAATCAGGTTGTAGCCGATGTGCTGCTGCAGTGCAGTGCTCCCCCGGTAGATGGGTCCTACTACAATCCAGATCAGGAAGCTGTTCAGCAGCATTCCGATCAGGGAAAGGACGACGAAGGTAATGAATTCGACTTTTTTGTTCAGGTCTTCTTTTCGCTCAAAGACAAATTTGAAACTTAAAATGTAATTAGCGATGACGGACACAGTAAATCCGGCAACAGAACCGACAAGCGATGCCATTTCAAAATATGAACTGGAGGTCAGCGCCATAACAAGGTTCAGAACAATCAGTCCGGTCACGTAATCAATACCAAAGCTGATGAAGCCGACGATACCGAATTTCACAATCTGTGCAAATAATTTTTTCATTTTTTCCTCTGTTTCTTCTTATATAATTTTTAAGCAACATCCTGTAAAGAATACCATACAATGCCATTTTTTTCAAGTTTCTGCAAATTTTATCACAGCAAAAACGCCAGATTTCACGTTTTAAAATGAAATCTGACGTCTTTCGTTTTTTCTAAAATTCCTGTTTCTCCATAAATCCTACACTGATCCGGTACGAAATCAGCAAAACCACGATGCCTGCAGTAAAAATTCCTGCCTGGCCCGGAATTGTGCCCGTAATGGTGCCAATCAGCTCCGTGATTTGATCCAGTGTCGCTTCTCCTGCGACTTTCTGCACAAACAGAATCACACCGGCAAACAGAAAACAGATTCCTGCCATCATGACCCGTGCGCTTTC
>OLQY01002427.1_pt1 | contig 11876 bp, 10 predicted proteins | sample 1672851 | NCBI WGS metagenome assembly OLQY01 (sample SAMEA3136730, study PRJEB25190) | human gut metagenome | reverse complement strand
AGGACTTACTCGATGAGAGAAGTAAAAGCAGTAAAGATTAATGCAGCAGATTTTGCACCGTACGGAACATTTTGCAGTATGACAGAACCAGAGGGATATCCACTGGAGGGAGAGATTCATAAATTCTATCCGGACCGCATCTCAGGAACCTGTGTTGGAACAATGGCATTTTCACCGATTGAAGTTCGCAAGGACGAAAGAATTGTCAAGATGGCGGAATATCATACAACTACATGGGAAGGGATTGTTGCTCTTGATGACGACATGCTTATCCATGTTGCACCTGCTTCCGGCGGAACACCGGTTCCGGAACTTGCGAAGGCTTTCCTTGTACCAAAGGGATGCATGGTAAAGATCAATGCAGCGATCTGGCATCTGTGTCCACTTCCGGCGAATAATGAGGTACTTCATGCAATGATCGTACTTCCGGAATGTACTTATGCAAATGATTGTACGGTTGTTGAATTTGAAGAGAAAGATTGGTTTAAGATAATATTATAAAGATGAAACAGATTGATTTTGACCACGGAACGGTTACAGGAAATATTTTGGGAGCAGCGTTACCGATGCTTGTGGCTCAGATACTGAGTCTTTTGTACAACATTGTGGATCGGATTTATATTGCCAGGATCCCATCAGTAGGAACAACAGCGCTTGGAGCAGTGGGCTTGTGCTTTCCAATTATTGTGATCATCACTGCATTCAGCAATTTATTTGGAAGTGGCGGTTCCCCGTTATTTTCAATTAATCGAGGCAAAGGGGACATAAAAAAAGCAGAAGTGATCATGAATACATCATTTTCAATGCTGTGCATTTGTGGAGTGACATTGATGGTGATTGGAATGCTGTTCGCAAGTCCGATTCTGGTGTTGTTCGGGGCGTCGGAAGAAGGGCTGTCTTACGCATATCCATACATGATGATTTATTTGATCGGAACAGTCCCATCTATGATTGCAACAGGGATGAACCCGTTTATTAATGCGCAGGGATATGCAACTTCAGGAATGTTATCGGTTATAATTGGAGCCGTTGCCAATCTGATTCTGGACCCATTGTTTATATTTGGATTGAATTTAGGCATAAAAGGAGCGGCGATCGCAACAATCATCTCCCAGACTTTATCGGCAGCATATGTATTTTATTTCTTGAGAAAGAAAGCGGAATTGAAAGTGCGGGTGCTGTCAAAAGGAGAATGGAAAGCATGTAGAGATGATGCGAAGAATATTGTGAGCCTTGGAAGTGCAGGGTTTATCATGCAGCTGACCAATAGTCTGGTAACAATATGTTGTAACAGCGTCTTATCAGGAATTGGCGGTGATGTATATATATCTGTTATGACGATCGTATCAAGTGTTCGTCAGATGGTGGAAACTCCGATTTATGCTATCAATGAAGGAACTTCTCCGATCTTGAGCTATAATTATGGAGCTCGGCGTCCGAAGAAAGTCAAGAAAGCTATCTGCGTATTGACTTGTATGATATTGATCTATACAGCAATTGCGTGGAGCGTGATTATTTTCGAACCGGAATTTCTGATCGGAATTTTCAGCACAGACAGTGAATTACTTGCCGATTGCGTAGAAGCACTGAAACTTTATTTCGCAGCATTTATATTTATGGATCTGCAATATGTTGGGCAAACGGTTTTCAAATCATTGAACAAAAAGAAGCAGGCGATTTTCTTCTCATTACTTAGAAAAGTATTTATCGTTGTGCCGCTTACATATTTGTTTCCGTATGCATTTCACATGGGAACAAAAGGGGTGTTCTTGGCAGAGCCTATATCTAATGTGATTGGCGGAAGTTTATGCTTTATTACAATGCTGGTAATGCTGAAAAGATCTATTTGACATAAGAAAAAAGAAATGCTAATATAATAAATAGAAAAGGTGCTACCGATGACGGTTCGCCTGATAGTTTATAAGTGTAAATAACCGCTCATGTTTTCTCAGGACGATGGGCGGTTATTTTTGCGTCTTGGAATCATGCTTTCCACGCACGTAACCAAGACTATAAAAAGTCGCACACAGTGAAATCACTGCAATCAGGTCAGTAATGGTCAGCATAAGCTAGATCTCCTTTCCAAGATTTCTCAAGAGAGATGATCTATGTAATCGGAGCTATTTAATACTCTCCGCGCAAAGCGAACCGCCATTCACGTCAGTGTGAAGTAGCACCCAGGCACAAAGCCTGAACATATGATAACAAATATGTCGATTGAAATCAACATAAAATAAAACACAAAAGAAATAGTTAAATGTCTTGACAAACCTACCTGAGTGCTGTATATTATCAAAATGAACTGTGTTCATTATAAATTCAGAATACGTAAATGAGATATCGGAGGTGAGATCGTGAATCATCTTGCTACTTCAAAAGAAGACATATTAGCTGCCAGCAGAGATCTGATAAAGGAGAATGGATGGGCTGCCGTAAGTATACGGGCTGTTGCGTCCCGATGTTCTGTATCAGCAGGTACTATTTATAATTATTATGAATCCAAGGCAGATTTGCTCAGTGATACAATAGAGAGTATTTGGCATGAAATCTTTTTTCACCCGGAAGATGAACAGGTCTTTCACGATGTCGAATCTTGTATTTCATGGATCTATGAACGATTAGAATACGGTAATCGTCAGTTTCCTGGGTTCTTTTCATTACATTCATTTGGTTTTATGAGAGATGAAAAAACAAGTGGGAAGAAAAGAATGATGAAGACATGGGGACATATTCTGAATGGATTATGTGAGGTCTTAGAAAATGATCCAAAGGTCCGTGCAGATGTATTTGACCAGGAATTCACAGAGAAAAAATTTGCAGACATACTGTTTTCCCTGATTCTTGTGTCGATGATCCGTCAGGATTATGATCCATCATCAGTATTGATGCTTGTAAAGAAAACGTTGTATTAAAATTCTCCCACAGTAGCTGTGGGAAAATTTTTGAACGAAAATGAACGGTGTTCATGTATACGTGGTTATGATAATTGGGAGCTTTTGCCACCGATATCATATAGATTCATAAGAAAGAAGGATATTTATTATGCAGGCAATTGTAGAAACTTTATTTGACGCCGTGTATTTAATCTCGGTAATTACAATCGGAATCTTGATGATCCGTAAGAGCAAAGGAAACCGTCAGTTCACCATGTTTGGAATCATGGCAGTTCTTTTAGGAAGTGGAGATGCATTCCACCTGGTTCCACGTGCATTTGCACTTTGTACAACAGGTCTTGAGAATTTCACTGTACAGTTAGGATTAGGTAAATGGATCACATCCGTTACAATGACAATCTTTTATGTTATTCTTTACTATATTTGGCGTGAACGTTATCAGATCAAAGGACACAATGCAACTACAGCAGCGATCTATGTACTCGCAGGATTAAGAATTGTTCTGTGTATGATGCCACAGAATGAATGGCTCAGTGCAGAAGCACCGCTTTCCTGGGGCATTTACCGTAATATTCCGTTTGCACTGATGGGATTACTTATCATCGTTTTATTTTACAAAAGTGCAAAAGAAAGAAACGACCAGTCTTTCCGATGGATGTGGATGACGATCGTCTTAAGCTTTGCTTTCTATATCCCGGTTGTACTGTGGGCTGATGTTGTTCCGATGATCGGAATGCTGATGATTCCGAAAACATGTGCATATGTATGGACAGTGCTGATCGGTTACAGGGCAATGAAAAAGGAAATAGCTTAAGGATAATGCGAAGGAAAGCAGCAGACAATGAAAGAACTTATTATCCGTTTACTGTAGAAAAAAATAGACATGAAAAAACATGACATGATATAATTAAAAATAACAGAAAACATTGAAGATGAAGAGGCAACAGTAAATGGAAAAGGGAAGTACCGGTTCTAAACAGACAAAAAGATACAGTTGGATCATTGGCTTGCTTATTTTTATAATAGCACTTCTTTTGGGCTGTATTATTGTAAAGAATATAGAGAAAGGGAAAAAGACAGCAGCTGCTTATACTGCACAAAGTACAGTAAAGCGGATCAATGCACAATTAGATCAGTATGTTGAACTTTCAGAATTTCTTGGAAACGTGATTCTTGCAGGATATGATCTGAATCAGACTACATTCTCAGAATTGGCAGAAATGCTTCCGAATGAAGCAGGTGTTGTAAAAGCATTCGAACTCGCACCGGATGGGGTTATTACTGATATTTTCCCAGAGCAGGGAAATGAGCAGGCTTTTGGAATGAATATGCTGACAGAGCATGAACGCAGTGGAGACGCAAAGCGTGCCAAAGAAACAGGAAAATATACTCTTGGAGGTCCATATCAATTAAAACAGGGAGGAACAGGAGCTTTGCTGTTCCATCCGGTTTATCAGAATAATATTATAGGAAATGACACCTTTTGGGGGTTTGTGATCATAGTTATCGACTGGGATAAATTTATAGATGAAATTGGCATGGAACGGCTAAGTGAAGCGTCATATTGTTATGAGATATGGACGAATGATGAGAATACCGATGATCGGATTGTTCTGACTCAAAATCAGGAACATATGCCTGAGAATAGCCTTACGGTAGAGTGTAAGATTCCTAATTACACATGGTATGTGGATATCGTACCAAAGGAGGGATGGATTTCAATTTATCAATGGATTGCTGTTATTGTATCAGCCCTCATAATTGCCATGATGGGTGCTACTATTTTTGATCAGATCTGCAGCAAAAAACGTCGAGAGAAGCAGTATGCAGCTGAATTGAAAAAATCGGCAGAACAGGCAAAAGAAGCAAGTGAGGCAAAAACACGATTTCTGTTTAATATGAGTCATGACATCCGAACCCCGATGAATGCAATTATTGGATTTTCAGATCTTCTCGGAAAGAATCTTAAGAACGAGGAAAAAGCAAGGGAGTATTTAGGAAAGATCAAGTCCTCGGGCAATTTTCTGATGACGATTATTGATCAGGTGCTGGAAAAGGCTCGCATTGAAAGTGGAACAGCTGTGTTAAAAATGCAGGCAGAGAATTTGAGCGAAATGTTTTATTCTGTAAATACAGTATTTGAATCTGATATCCAATCGAAGGAAATTCAATATTCGATAGATACAAATATACAGCATAAATATGCAGTCTGTGATAAGACAAAACTTCAGGAAATATATTTAAATATAGTGAGTAATGCAATCAAATATACTCCAAACGGTCAGGCGATTCATGTAAATATTACGGAAACAGCATCAGATGATAAAAAAGCATGGTATGTATTCATCTGTGAAGATACCGGAATAGGGATGAAGCAGGAATACCTTCCACATATTTTTGATGAATTTTCAAGAGAACATACAGCGACAGAGAATAAAGTGGTCGGTACTGGTCTTGGACTTTCTATTGTGAAATCTTTTGTTGAACTGATGGGCGGAAAGATTTATGTAGAAAGCGAACAGGGGAAAGGAACAAAATTCACAGTAGAAATTCCACTGGAGATTGCATCAGAAGAGGATGTATACAAAAAGAAAGAGTCGGAACAGTCTGTTATATCTGATAAGAGTATTGGAAAGCGAATTCTTCTTGCGGAAGATAATGAATTAAATGCTGAAATTGCGATAGAACTGTTGAAAGAAGAGGGGATTTTGACTGACCGGGCAAAAGATGGTCAGGAATGCTGTGATATGCTGGGACAAGCAGAGGATGGATATTATGCGTTGATTCTCATGGATATTCAGATGCCGAGGTTAAATGGATATGAAGCGACTGCAAAGATACGGCAGATGGAAAACCGGAAAAAAGCCGCCATACCGATTATTGCCATGACTGCGAATGCTTTTGCGGAAGATATACAGATGGCAAAAAATGCAGGAATGAACGGTCATATTGCAAAACCATTGGATGGGGAAAAAATGATCACTGTGTTAAAACAGTGCCTGGCAGATAACAGTGACGTCAAAAGACAGGAAGATTTATAAAAAGGCATTCTTGAAAGAAATAACAGATGGTGTGGGATTTTGATATGATCCCACACCATCTGTTATTTATTCAGAGAACTTATCACTGTAACGGATATGCATGTCAGCCCAGTCCATAAACAACACATAAAATACTCTTCCATATTGCTGGTTTTCTACAATTCTTCCATGGTCAAGTACAGAAAGGTAAGTTCCATCAGCTTTTCGAAGATGAAAATAAATATAGTCATTTTCATTGCCGTTGTCGATTTGGTGCCAGATACTTGCCTCAATCTGCTGTTGCTCATCTTCCCGGATAAGGTTTCGAAAGCTCTTCTTTGTAAGCTTAAACAGCTCATCTATATCTTTATATCCGGCCATCTGGAGAAACTCATGGTTTGCATAAAAGAGTTCATCATTTTCCTTATCCGCTCTGTAGATAATAAACGCACCAGGAAGATGTTCAGAGATATCCTTGAGCGCAAATCCAAGTTGTTTGCGGACACCGGATTGAAGTCCTTCCTTGTAAGCCATACATCCATTCTTTCCATGCAGTTTTACTTCATAAAGTGCGGCATCTGCACAGCGCATGAGCTGCGCACGGTTTGATGCGGCGGTAGGGTATTCAGCATATCCAAGAGAAATATAAAATGGGTAGTCATTTCCCTTGTATGAGAATATCTTTGGAAGCATAGTGAATTGTTGTAACTGTTCTTTCGCATCATCATATGTGCGATTTGGGAGAAGAATACAGAATTCGTCACCGCCGTTTCGCCCCAATAATGCATCCGATGGAAAAGAAACCTTCATACTGTCAGCAAGATTCTTTAAAGCCCTGTCACCGTAAACATGTCCATAGATATCATTAATAAACTTAAAATCATCTATATCGAAGAGTGCAACTACATAATGGGCGTTCGGATTTTTAGCGATCATTTCTTCTGCTAATTCATCAAATCCGTAACGATTATAAATATTGGTAAGTGAATCCATATGTGCCAGTTTCTGGAATTTGTTTTTATTTTCTTTTGATGTCAGCCAGACCCAGATAAGAACTGACAGAACAAATACGATAGAAGTAAAAAATCCGATAACTATAGCTATAAGTTTCGCATTTCTCCATCCACTTACAGGCATTACCTCAAATTTCCAGTTCTCTTCACCTATTGTAAAATCATAGGAAACCGGATTTGTTAAAGTTCCATCTGACTGATAAACAACTTCATATGTGTCATTCCAGGGAGAGGATGTTTTCGAAAGCTTATATTTATAACCAAAATCCGAAAGTGCGTTGATTGAGTCTGAAAAAATATCAGGAACACGCAAAATAACAATCGTAAATCCCCAGAAATATTCCTGTCCATTTTCATCCTTTAAGTAGACCGGATTGCGAACTGCAATTCCATAGCCTCCTTGCTTTAATTCAAAGGGACCTTGTGTGATCAAAGTATGGTTATCCCTCGCATAACAGGAAATTTCTCCACGATCTTTATCATGGAGCAGATCAATCTTGCCCGATTCATTTCCTTCAGCAGGATAAATATCTGTCACAACACCATTTGGGGCGAGCTGTATACTTTCAATAGAGTCGGACATAATATTTTTGGAAATGGTATCAAAATAATTGATCTCTCAATTTTCACTGATCAAGATTTGTTGTAACGTATCAGTGATCTCAATCCCATTAGTAATCTCATTCTTTATACGTTCACCGTAAGTTGTTGCATTTAATTGTGCGGTCGTGCGTTTCTGTTCTTTTTCAATGGCATCTGTTTTGTATACAATCAAACCAACAAGGCACATGCCCAGTAAAAAAACGATAAGAGACACAAGCGTTTTTTTCTTCAAGTAATTCACCTCTGTTTAAGCATCGTATATTTTCGTAATGTCATATTATAGCACAGAAATCGAAAGATTGAGTGAAAACTGTGAAAAAAACAGGAAAATTAAATGTTAGAAGTGATCAGGCGAGAAAATAGAAAATAACTGTACAGGAGCAATTTACAGAGCCGTCAGGTTTTGTGATTGTATTTGAGTTATAAATAGGATAAAATAATAGCATGAAAACAGGGGAGGTATGCAGATATGGGAAGCTATTTGAATCCGGGTAATTTTTCATTTCGAGGAAGTCTGCGTTCAAAGATTTATATTGATAAAAGTAAATTAATTGCCAGAACAAACGAAGCTCTTTGCACAGAACAAAAGTATATCTGCGTGAGTCGTCCGAGAAGATTTGGTAAATCAATGGCGGCAAATATGTTGGCAGCATATTATGACCGAAGTGAGCATACAAACGAATTGTTTGAAAATCTTAAGATTAGTAAAGACCAGTCTTACAGAGAAAACCTAAACAGGTATGATGTGATTAAAATTAATATTCAGGAATTTTTAAGTATGACAGGGACAGTAGAGGAAATGCTGGAAATGCTCAAAAATTATCTGATTTCTGATTTTAAAGAAGCATACCCCAAAATACTTTTGCGTGATGAGAAGAATCTGATACAAGTTATGAAGGATGTATTTTCTTATACAAAATGTCCATTTGTAATTTTAATTGATGAGTGGGATTGTCTCTTTCGTGAGTATAAACAGGATAAAGAGGAACAGAAAAAGTATTTAGATTTTTTGCGTGCATGGTTGAAAGATAAAGATTATGTGGCACTTGCATATATGACAGGAATTCTTCCAATAAAAAAATACGGTTCTCATTCAGCATTGAATATGTTTACAGAGTATTCTATGACAAATCCACGGGAAATGGCAGAATATTTTGGGTTTACCGAGGAAGAAGTAAAGGTACTTTGTAAAAAATTTAAACGTAATTTTGAGGAAACCCGTGCATGGTATGACGGATATGAATTAGTAGCAATTGCTGGTGAAGATAAAATCTGTTATTCCATATACAGTCCGAAATCAGTAGTTGATGCAATGCTAAGTGGTGTGTTTGATAATTACTGGAATCAGACGGAAACTTATGAGGCCTTAAAATCGTATATCAAGTTAAACTTTGACGGATTGAAAGATGCAGTAGTACGGATGCTTGCAGGAGATAAAGTGCAGATTAACACAGGGACATTTTCCAATGATATGACGAGCTTTCAAGGGAAAGATGATGTGTTGACACTGTTGATTCATTTAGGATATTTGAGCTATCATTGGCCGGATAAGACGGTTACGATTCCGAATAAAGAAGTTTCGCAGGAATATATCAATGCAATTAGTACAATGGACTGGTCAGAGGTGACTGCATCTGTTGAGGATTCAAGAAAGTTATTAGAAGCTCTTTGGAATATGGACGAAAGAGCCGTGGCAGAAGGAATTGATAAAGCACATAAGGAGATTTCTATTCTTCAGTATAATAATGAAAATGCATTGAGTTGTACAATTAATCTGGCGTTCTATTTTGCAAGAGAATATTATACGATAGTCCGGGAACTTCCGACAGGAAAAGGATTTGCAGATGTATGTTTTATTCCGCGAGAAATCCATCTTGATAAACCAGCTGTACTCATAGAATTAAAATGGGATAAGAGTGCAGCAGGAGCACTAAGCCAGATTAAGGAGAAACAATATACAGATACTTTAAAGCAATATCAGGGAAATTTACTTTTAGTTGGGATCAATTATGATAAAATTACGAAAGAGCATACTTGCGTGATAGAGAAGGCATATAAAGGTTACTGTTCACTCCCGTGTCAATCACTCCGCTGATTGACACAGAGGATGCATGTTTTGGCTTGAATGCATCTCGCCCCATCGCCAAAGGCGATTTAAAATGGCGAGATGCGTTGCTGGTCGCACATCGTGTGAACAGTAACATATAAAGAGTAGATGCTGTGTATTGATAAAAATTGCTTCTTGCCATACACTTTTTTAGTGATATACTGAACGCGTAGAAAAGTAATCCGTGTGGAATTACAGTTTCAGTTTCACACGGATTTTTAGAAAATGCATAGTTAGTTAAAACTAACAGTGAAAGGAGATGCGTAAATGGAAATTTTTCTTGGGATACTGATTCCGTTCATTGGAACAACGCTCGGTGCAGCATGTGTACTTTTTATGAAAAAAACACTTAGAAAACAGGTGCAGCGTGCACTTGCAGGATTTGCCGCAGGGGTAATGGTTGCAGCATCCATCTGGAGTCTTTTGATTCCGGCAATTGAACAATCTGAAAATATGGGAGCTTTATCATTTTTCCCGGCAGTAGTCGGTTTTTGGATTGGCGTGTTGTTTTTGCTTACGTTGGATCATTTGATTCCACACCTTCATGTAGGAAGTGAACAGTCAGAAGGACCTAAAAGCAAGCTTGGGCGTACAACGATGATGGTACTGGCGGTTACACTGCATAATATTCCTGAGGGGATGGCAGTTGGTGTAATGTATGCAGGTCTTCTTGCAGGAAATACAAAGATTACAGCAGCGAGTGCGCTTGCTTTATCACTTGGAATTGCAATTCAGAATTTCCCAGAAGGAGCAATTATATCTCTGCCGCTTAGAGCTGAAGGAGAAAGTAAGGGGAAGGCATTTCTAGGAGGTGTGCTTTCAGGTGTGGTTGAACCAGTTGGAGCAGTACTTACAATCATTGCTGCGCAGCTGATAATCCCGGCATTACCATATTTACTGAGCTTTGCAGCAGGAGCAATGCTTTATGTTGTGGTTGAAGAACTGATTCCGGAAATGTCGCAGGGGGAGCACTCTAATATCGGTACAGTTTTCTTTGCGGTTGGATTCAGTTTGATGATGGTTCTGGATGTGGCGTTGGGGTGACAGAGTATCTTAAAAGATTTATTTGACATAAGAAAAAAAGAAATGCTAGTCTAATAAATAGAAAGGTGCTACCGGGCGGTTATTTTTGCGTCTTGGAATCATGCTTTCCACGCACGTAACCAAGACTATAAAAAGTCGCACACAGTGAGATCACTATTTAAAATGTATGTGTTATTATAAAATTGGAGGTGAATGTGAAATGAAGACAAAAGATGAACTTCCTGTTTGTCCGGTAGCAACGGCCGTGTCCCTTATAGGTGGAAAATGGAAACTTTTGATCATACGTAATTTAAAAGAACGTCCCTGGCGTTTTAATGAACTGCAGAGAGATATTGAAGGCATTTCACAGAAGGTACTGACAGATAGTCTCAGGCAAATGATTGATGACGGGCTTGCTTATCGGCACGATTATCAGGAGATGCCGCCAAAAGTAGAATATGGATTAACGGAACTTGGAAAAGAAATGCTGCCAATTATAGATGCACTGGCCGATTTTGGGAATTATTATAAATCAATCATAGATTGATTCTTTATTAGGAATTTAAACAACATAGAAATCAGAATTTTCTTATGAAGTTTCCAATATTAATTTATACAGGAGATATTATGAAAATTACTTACATTAACCACAGCGGATTTTTACTTGAAACCAAAGATTGCTACTATATTTTTGATTATTATAAGGGTGAATTACCGCACCTTGATAAGGAAAAAGAAGTAATCGTTTTTTGTAGTCACTTCCATAAGGATCATTTTAACCCTCAAATTTTTGAGATTCTTGATGATATGGGGATGACTTATCAGGCAGTCCTGGCGAATGATATACGAAAAAGAAATCATTTGACAGATATGAAGATTACATATGTTTATCATGATCAGACTTATAATCTGGATAATGATACCAAAGTTGATACATTGCTGTCTAACGATAGTGGTGTAGCATTTATTGTCAAAACAAAGGAAGGTACCATTTATCATGCCGGCGACTTAAATGACTGGTATTGGGATGGTGAACCGAAAGCTGACAACCAGAGACTTACTTCAGCATATCGTGCAGAAATCAGGAAAATTAAGGGTATGCATTTTGATGCTGCATTTGTTCCTTTAGATCCGAGGCAGGAAGATCACTATGCCGACGGAATCCTGTATTTCCTTAAAAATGTAGATTGCAATGTCATTTTTCCAATGCATTACT
>OLQY01002414.1_pt1 | contig 11922 bp, 9 predicted proteins | sample 1672851 | NCBI WGS metagenome assembly OLQY01 (sample SAMEA3136730, study PRJEB25190) | human gut metagenome | reverse complement strand
ATCCACCACGGCGATATGTTATTAATCAACCGTGCCGTAACCACGCCGCGTGATGGGCAGATATATGTTATCCGTTCGGGCGATCAGCTTTGGGTTAAGCGCGTCCAGGGTATTCCTGGCGGCATTCGCTTGATTAGCGATAATAAAGGAATCTACGCCCCGATAGAGCTGATGTTTGAAGATAATTTAAACTTTGAAGTGTTAGGCCAGGTTGTTTTCATCGGCCACGACTTAATTTAAAGATTTAAACCTAAATTTAAAGCCATTTAAACCGCGTTTAATGTTTCCCATTTTTAGCGGTTAAACTGCCAATATTTAGAAAAATTTTCTCATTTCATTATTTCTATTTTTAACTAATAAAAAAGGGGCTGGCACACCGCCAAGCCCCGTTTTATCTATATTCATCCCACTTATTCCCGAAAATTCCCGCCCAATCCCTATTTGTTTTTATGTTTCTCATATTTAGTGGTTGGATACAGCATGAGTATAAACAATCAGGCGTGACGATTGCCTTGAGTACACCTGTGACCGATATGGCGCAAGCGGCTTATAACAGTGTGAAGCGAGCCAAGCAGGTGAGTAATTCAAAACTTCAAGCGCTTTATGCCATGAAAGCCGGAGAAGAGGCGGTTATGGCTGCTCAAAATGTGAGTAAGGTAGCGGAAACCTTAGATGCCTTGCGAGCAGGTAATATGCAGAATACCGGGACGACATCCAGCCCAAGTGTGAAAGTTAGTATTGGTTATGGCAGCCAAAAACAAACTCAAACCAGCGAAAGCCAAAGTATTAGTCATCAAAAATCAACCGTGAATACGGGGACATTTAATGCAAAAGCGCGCGATGAAAAACTCAGTTTTGAGGGTGTTGATGCGAATGCGAAATTGATGGCATTATCAGGCAAAAAAGGGATTGAGATAAAAGGCGTGAAAGACGAAGAGCATCAACGCACAGAAAATAAATCTGTAGGGGGAAGTGTAGGCGTCTTTGTCGGAACCAATGGTAATAGCTATGGAATTGGTATAGAGGGTTCGGTGAATGTGGCTAAGGGCAAATCCAACTCGGATAGCGAACGTTGGCAAAATAGTCATTTTACTGCAGATAAAATCATCACGAATAGTGAGGAAGGCGGCTTAACCCTTGATGCGGCGAATCTCAAAGCAAAACGCTGGGAGGCGGACATTCAAAATCTCACTGTCACGAGCCGTCAAGATACAGAGAAATACGAATCCAAACAAACTAGTGCGAGTGCAAGTGGCTCGGTGGCGTATGGTTCAGGTGGTGGTGCTTCGGTGAGTGCGTCATACAGTAAAGCGAAAGTGGATTATGCTCAAGTAAAAGAGCAAGCCGGCATTAGTGTGGGTGAGGATGGCATGGATGTCACCGTTCATCACCACACGCAATTAAATGGTGCCATCATCGAAAGTGATGCTGAAGCAAGTAAAAACCGCTTTAAAACCCAATCAATCGCGACAACAGATATTGAAAATAAAAGCGAGATTAAAACCGAAAGTGCAAGCATTAGTGCAGGCAGTGGTGGAGTGAATCCAATGCAGGCGCTTAGCAGTGCGTTGAGCTTACTTGGCAATAGTCATGAAAGTGAACATAGCCAAACAAAATCAGCCATCAGTGGCAACATTCAGATAGACACCGAAACACCGGAAAATCTAACCGCACTTTCACGGGATACCAAAAATGCGAATCAACGTGTTGAAAAGCAAGATTTACAAAAAGTGCAAGAACGTCAGGAAATGGCGAAAGTTATCGGTGAGATATCGGAGAATGCAATTAATATTGCCACCTATGAAGAGCGCGAGAAAATCAACAAGCTAGGGCTTGAGAAGTTTAAGCTGGAAGAGCAAGAAAAAGCCTTGCAGGGACAAGCGGGTAATGAACAACAGCTTGCAGCCATTAAACAACAACTGACAAGTGTTCAAACAGAAATTACGAAAACGCAAGATGAAATCGACCGCAGTTACGGCATTGGTAGTGAAAAAGGCATGGCGATTCGCGCGGTGACAGCGGCATTACAAGCAGCGGCACAAAACGATACCGCAGGCAGTCTTGTTGCACTGGCTTCACCTTATCTCAACCAAACCATCCATGAGATGACGGCGGGTGATACCGCAAAAGACAAAGTGACGAATCTGATGGCGCATGCCCTGCTTTCTGCAGTGGAGTTCCAGGTGACAGGCAAAGACCCATTGACTGGAGCGATTGCAGGAGTGACAGGTGAGGCAACGGCTGAAATCATCGCGAGAGCTTATGGCAAACCGGTCAGTGAATTAACGGCAAATGAGAAGGAAAATATTAGTACGTTAAGTCAATTGGCGGGCGGATTGGCTACGGCATTGACGGCGAAAGCGAATGGAGTGAGTAATCAAAATGGCGGAGGAATGGCTCTTGCTGTTGCGGGTGCTGAAACATCGAAAAGAGCGGTTGAAAATAACTTTGGTTTTATTGAAATGGCTAAGAATCCTGAATATACGACGGGACTTGGGGTTAAGGCGCAAGCTGATGAGATTATTAAGTCCGCGGAAGATAAGGCGGCCCAAGTTGCCTTGGATCAAGGATTACCTCATTACATTTCTATTGAAGGCGGTATTTATAAATTTGGTGCGAAACTTATAGTAAATACTCGAAATGGCACGATATACTTTGCTCCAAGTATGTCATCAATTGTTACTCCATTAAATACTTCTTATAAAGCAGGAATATCAGCGGAGGTTGGTTGGATTTCAAATATAAATCCAATTACCGAGGGAGGGAAGTTCTTAGGGCAGACAATAGATGCTACCTTGGAAGGGGGGAGTTGGGGTGCAAAAGGATGCTTTTATGCTTGTAGTGGCTTCTCTAGAACAATATCTGATAAGCCTAGAAATATATATTCTTTAGGTGTTGGTGGAGGTTTTTCTGTTGGAGGGGATTATTCAATTCCATTAAATAAATGATGAAGAAAAAATGTTTGTTATTACTTCTTTTGTTTGTGGCTTCAGTGATAGGTTTAACATCACAGATTCATAAAAAAAATGATGCATTAAAACGCAAAAATGAAACCATTCTTATATTGAAGGATAAGATTGGTAATAGAATAATTAATATAGAAGATTATTCTAAAATATCATCTTATGTTGTTATTAATTTAATAAATGATAATTATATGTACATTAAGGAAGTCTTACAGGGAATGGCTTATAAGGAGATTAATGTTGATGAGCTTTGTAATAAAAATGGTGAGAGTATAAATGTATTTATTGATCATGAGCTTATAAAGTTGGTTTATGTTTATCCATCATCCTTTTGTAGGGAATAATAATCAGTATGGTAGTTGATTATGAGACAAAAGATTTTAAAGTTAAGGGGGGAGTTAATGACTTTAAATTTAAAATGGAAGAAAATAAGAGATGATATTGGAATCTAAAAAAACAGATTTTGAATTCAAAATTGGTGAAATATATTTTGGTTTTTGATTGTTTATTAATTTACATTTAAATAAGATTTATGTGTTAATAAGGAGACCATCAGATTTAACTCCTGTTTTAGAGGAGTTGTCTCAATTTAATATAATAAATTCAAATGATATTTTAAATTGGGATAAAAGAATCGAAAGCAATGGATTGTATATAAATATTCAACCAATGGAATTAAATGATTTTGATTGGGATCTTTATCATAGTGGAGATGAAGAAATTAATAATATTTTTGAGGAAATATATAAAAATATTAAAGATAAGTATGGTGAATGATAATTTTTATAAAATATTAATAAATTAAATTCTATAACTTTATTTTATAGGGTTGATAAGAGCTAGTCTGCTAAGTTAGCTCATGGTTCCCTGTATGATCCAAAAGTTGTGAAATAAAGGAAGCAATTATGCAAACTAAATTTAATTTATATCCTAAAGAACAATTACCTGAAAATTTTAAATTTCCTCAGTCTTATATTGATTTATCGAGTAATATGGAAAAGATAAATGAATTGGAATATTTTCCCTGGTGGTTTGAGGATTCTGAGTTTGAGGATAATGTTTATCTTTATAGTAAGGCTATTGAAGAGCTTACTGGTGTGGCTGATTTAATTGCATTTGCTAGAGATGGCGATTGGGCAGCTTGTTTCAAATTGACGGATTATTCTGGAAACCCGAGAGTTTATGTTCATGATCTTGGTAATAAAGACAATAAATATGAATGTAAGGATTTTGATGAGTGGTTAGCAGAAGAAATCAAAAGTGCAAAAGAGTATTAAAATGGACTATTTAAATTTAAGTAAAGAAGTTTCCTATGCGCTTCGTCATGCACCATGGGAATATGAATTAGAACTGGATTCTGAAGGTTGGGTTTCTGTCGAACAATTAATTTCATCATTTAGAAATAGTGATGAAAAATGGAATATGTTAACCGAAGACGATTTAGTTAAAATGATCGACTTATCGGAAAAGAAAAGACATGAGATTAAAAATGGGAAAATAAGAGCTTTCTATGGTCATTCGATTCCAATGAAAATTTCTAAAGAAATTGGTTATCCACCAAAGTATTTATACCATGGGACGAGTATAAATTATTTAGATGATATTAAATCAAATGGATTGAAGCCGATGTCTCGTCAATATGTACATTTATCTGAAGATGTTGAGACAGCAAAATTGGTTGGGGATAGAAAAAAAGGAGAGACAATTCTTCTGATAATTGATACAGAATTAGCTCAATCTAAAGGCATTAAGTTTTATATAGGTAATGAAAAAGTATGGTTATCAGATGGTATTCCAGCTGAATTTATTAAAGATAACTTCTAAATGAAACCAATAAAGTGCGGTCAATTTTCAAAGAGTTTTTAAACCTCTCAAAAATTGACCGCACTTTTGTATTTTCAACGATATTTATGTTAAGCAAATCTTATAATTTCACATCTAACTTCGCGTAAGCACGTTCTACTTTTTCCAATGCTTTTTCCACAGAAATATCACGAGCGAGTAACACACCTAAACGACGATGACCATTAACTTCGCCTTTGCCGAAAATGCGAATATTGGTGTGGGGTTCGGCCAATACTTCGGCGATATTGCCAAAATGTACGTTTTTCGATTGGCCTTCTACCACAATCGCTTTTGAAGCCGATGGGCTAATCAGGGTGATTTCTGGAATAGGTAAGCCTAAAATCGCACGGGCGTGTAAGGCGAATTCGGATAATTCTTGAGAAATTAGCGTGACCATACCGGTATCATGTGGGCGAGGGGAAACTTCATTGAAGATGACATCATCACCACACACAAACATTTCCACCCCGAAAATCCCGCGACCACCTAATGCAGTGGTAATTTTCTCTGCCACCTCTTGTGCTTTTTTCAACGCTACATCAGACATGGCTTGTGGCTGCCAAGATTCGCGATAGTCGCCATCTTCTTGACGATGGCCGATTGGCGCTAAGAAGCTGGTGCCATTAATGTGGCGAACGGTGAGTAAGGTGATTTCATAATCGAATTTAACAAACCCTTCTACAATCACACGTCCCGCACCTGCTCGACCACCTTGTTGAGCGTAATCCCACGCTTTTTGTAAGTCGTCTTTGGATTTTAAAATACTTTGACCGTGGCCAGAGGAAGACATAATTGGTTTCACCACGCAAGGAATACCGATTTTTTCAACCGCACTTTGGAAGTCAGCAAAGTTATCGACAAATTGATAAGGCGAAGTTGGCAATTTAAGCTCTTCAGCGGCTAAACGGCGAATGCCTTCGCGATTCATCGTCAGCTTGGTGGCTTTGGCGGTAGGCACAACATTAAAACCCGCTTGTTCTAATTCAATCAGCGTATCAGTCGCGATGGCTTCTACTTCCGGCACGATGTAATCAGGGCGCTCTTTTTCTACTAAGGCTTTGAGGGCTGCACCATCTAACATGGAAATCGTATAAGCACGATGTGCCACTTGTTGTGCTGGGGCGTTTTCATAACGATCGACGGCAATCACTTCCACGCCTAAACGTTGTAATTCAATTACCACCTCTTTGCCCAGTTCACCAGAGCCAAGCATCATCACTTTAATAGCATTCGGGGTTAATGCTGTACCTAAGGTTGTCATGTTGTGTCCTTATTTTAAGAAAGATTCATCAAGTGCTAAATCGTCATTTTTATTAATCCCCACACCGCGAGCAATGACATTTTTAGCAATTTCATGTGCTTCTTCTAAAGAATGCTCGGTGTAAGTGCCGCATTGGTATTCATTTAATTCAGGAATTTGGTTTTGATCTTGCACGGTTAAAATATCTTTCATAGAAGCTAACCATGCATCAGCCACTTGTTGCTCGTTTGGTGTGCCAATTAATGACATGTAAAAACCTGTGCGACAGCCCATTGGGGAAATATCGATAATTTCCACATTGTCATTGTTTAAATGGTCACGCATGAAGCCCGCAAATAAATGTTCAAGGGTGTGAATCCCTTTTGGTGGGAGAATTTCTTTGTTTGGAATGCAAAAACGAAGATCAAAAACAGTGATGTCATCGCCCTTTGGGGTGCGCATCGTTTTGGCAACGCGCACGGCTGGTGCGTTCATACGGGTGTGATCCACTTTAAAACTGTCGAGTAATGGCATATTTATTTCCTTGAAAATCAGTGATTTGTAAATTAATTGCAAGTTTTTGTAAATTTTTTTACATTTTTTTACAATTTCTTTGAACTTTTCTTTTTAATGTCAGTCTTATAGAACAAGCAACTTGCAGTTGTTTTAATAAAATTGGTTCCTTAGGTTATTTGCCCCTTACTCGATAAGGGGCGTTTTTTTATCTGTTGAATATTAATTCGTCTTTATTCTAGCCCACAACCTGATTATGCACAAAGGCTATTCTCGGCTATGACACGAAAGGTAAACTGAAAAAGAGCAAGGCAATATAACGCAGTCCTTTTCCAATCGTCATAAAAATCAAACAACTTAGCCAATTCAATCGAAGCCAACCGGCTACCGCACAAAATACATCCCCGACAATAGGCAACCAACTCAATAATAAAGTGATGGCACCATAGCGTTGTATTTTGTTTATCGCCCATAAAGTGCGGTCATTTTTGCTGTCAATTTTCGGAAACCATCGACCAATCCAGTAAGTGGTGAGGCTACCTAGTGTGTTTCCTGCAGTTGCCATAAAAACAAGCCAAAAAATATCCGCACTTAATAAAGATCCAACCAATACTTTTGGTGCAGCCAAGGAGACAAACACAATTTCTGAATTACCCGGCAAGATGGTGGCACTTAAGAAAGCGCTGAAAAACATCAGCCACAAGCCATGAGTTTGCCAAAAATCAGCCAAAAAGCTGAAAGAGAAAATGTCCCACATTAGGCTCTAATAATCTCTCGCGTTCTGACATCAAACACATCCATCCCCGCATTTAATCCTGCTTTTACACCGAGATCGGCATCTTCAAAGACGATACAACGCGATGGTTCGGCTTTTGCCAGTTCTGCACAGCGTAAAAAGGTTTCAGGGTGTGGTTTATGTTCTTTCACATCATCAGCGCTGACAATGGCGTTAAAGTAATGTTTGATATCTAATTTTTGCATCAACATATCAATGATTTGGCGGTTTGAACCAGAGCCAAGCGCAATTGGCTTTTGTTGATAGTAATGACGCACCACATCAAAGGTCGGGAGTAATTTTGATTCTGTTGGAATCAATTCATAAGAAAGTTTGCGTTTTGCTTGTATCACTTCATTTAAACGTTCTTGTGGCATACCGGCATCTTGCATAATGGCGGAGGCGATAGTGCTCACGGTTGCGCCACCTAAATCATACATAATTTGGCTGTTAAAACGATAACCAAATTGCTCCCCCACCATATTCCACGCGCGGGCATGTACCGGCATAGTGTCGATTAAGGTGCCATCCATATCAAAAATAAGGCCATCATATTTTTCAAAAAGTCTGTTATCTATCATTTATTGCTTTCCTAGTTCGTAAATTTTTTCACTTTGTTTCAATTTTGTGATCTGTGCACTGGTAATTTTATGAAATAGCGGTAAAGTTATCCTATCTTAAAAAGGAATGTTATGTCGTTACTCAAACAATTAACCCGTTGGAAAATTCGCGGTCAGATTGATCAGGACGTTATTGATATTATTCTGACTTTGCAAAGTCGCTTAGAGCATCATTGGCGCATTGATGTGTCCATTCCGACTGTCATCACACTCTTATTGCATATTGCTAACAGCCTTGCTCGCTTAAAACGAGGCGGTTGCGTTTCTCCGCTTCATCAATCCTTTTATGATGAAATGCAAAGTGCGGTCATTTTCCCTGATGTTTTGGAAATTCACCACGATTTGCTTTCTTTTATTCCGCAAGATATTCCCGAAGCCGAACAGAGCTATTATCTCGCCAATATTTATAGCTTGCTGTTGGAGCAAGATAAAAAATAAGGGCATGAAAGCCCTTATTCTATCAGTTAAAAATCAAACTGAGTTCTAAATCTTTGAGTAAATTGCTTTCTAAGCGCAATTCATTCCACACTAACGGATTGTTATCTAAATAATGTTTCTCAAAGGTCAGTTCCCAAGTCTGTAAAGAGCGGTCAATTCTGAGATTAATTTTGTCCGTGCTGTCTGTCGCTTGGCGAGATTTATTTAAAATCACCGAAATGCGTAAAAGAAGCAGTAAAACAAGGACATCTTCATCTGCATAACGAGCAAAAATCGGTAAATCATTCTTTTTAAATGCGCCAGTGTGATAACGAACTAAATTCACCAATAAGCGTTGTTGTTCGCGATCAAAGCCCGGTAATTCCATATTTTGCAGAATATAAGCCGAATGTTTTTGTACATTGCGATGATTAATGACAATACCGACTTCTAATAAGCGTGCCGCCCAAATCAACAGATTTTTCATTTCATCAGCAAGATGCGGTTTTTGCCAATGGGTGTATTGGTCAATTAAGGTTTTCGCACTATTTGCCACGCGATCGGCTTGCGCCAAATCTAAGTTAAATTGTTCGGCAAGTCCTAATGCGGTACGTGTACGGATGTCTGAAACCTGGAAGTTTTGTTCCAGGCTGTAAATCACCCCTTCACGCAAAGCGCCGTCAGAATAGCGCATATTTTCTAAGCCAAATACGTCAAAGACAGCACTTAAAATAGCTAACCCGGGCACAAATACATCCACGCGATCAGGGTTTAATCCCGCAATATTGAGCTCTTCAAAATGGGAAGCTTGTAAGGTTCGCTCGATTAAATTTTGTAAGCGTTCAGCCGTGATGATGCCGTTAGGATCAAGAGTTGCAGTAATCACTTGATAGACGGTTTTGATGGTGCCTGATGAACCTAACACCGATTGCCAACCGAGCTTGCGATATTCCCAGCTTAAATCTTCAATTTTATTGACCGCACTTTGGCGCGCTTGCTCGAAGTTTTCTTTTGAAATTTCTCCATTCGGGAAGAATTTTTTGGCAAAACTGACGCAGCCCATGTGACGACTTTCCGCCACTAAGGGGGTGAAATCATCACCGATGATCATTTCTGTCGAGCCACCACCAATATCGATGACCAGTTTACGTCCGCTTTCGGGTTGAGTGTGGCAAACACCGGCATAAATGGTTTTGGCTTCAGTTTGACCGCTGATGATATTAATCGGATAAGGAAAGACAGTGGCAGCCTGACGTAAAAATTCGTCATTATTGACCGCTCTTCGTAGGGTATAAGTCCCCACCACATTCACATCTTCTGGCGCAAAACCTTGTAAGCGTTCAGCAAAAAGTGCAAGGCAATTTACACCGCGCTCAATGGCTTCTTGGCTTAATACATTGTGATCGTCTAAGCCGTCGGCGAGCCTCACTTTTTGTTTTAAACGAGAAAGCACCTGAATCGAGCCATTGATAATCCGCGCCACAATCATGTGGAAGCTGTTTGAGCCTAAATCAATGGCGGCAATCTCCCGGGCCTCACCTCGGTGATGAGGTTCTGCGAGTTGAGCCAGTTGCTTGTCGTTATGCATGTCCTTTCCTAAAATTCAAATTGATACAATAAATCAAAAACTTGGTTTGTGCTGGAAACTGATTGGAAATAAAGTTGCGGCATTAAGCGGTAACGCAAGGTCACTTCGGCTAAGCCATCAAACAATCCTACACCGTATTTCACTTGTAAGCGTTTACCAATATTACCACTAACTTGTACTTTGGAGCTATCCCCAACACCGGCAGTGCCTAAGTTTAAGTCTTGAATACCAAAGGCTTCGCCAATACCGCCGACTACTTTACCACTTTTCGCCAAACCTAAGCCAAGTAATGCCGCACCTACAGAACCACTAGAACCTGCTTCACCACTGTTTTCTAATGAGCGACCGGTTAATAAATAAGAAAGTGCCTGGTCTTGAGATTTGGCTGGGTCAGAGAAAATGGTGACTTGTGGGCTAGATGCCATACCAATCACTTTTACCCCTGCGGTCACTTTACTGTCTTCCATGGCTTCTGGGTTACGAATCGCCTCAATATTTAACATCGGTTGTGAAGGTAAACCAGCGAAGCTGATTTGTCCTTTACGAATTAATAAGTCCTGTCCAAAAGAGGCATAACGACCATTTTTCAGGTTAATTTGACCAAATAAGCCTAATTTGCCTTTATCCTGTTTCACAGAAAGTAAGCCGTTCAAATTGGTTTTTAAACCATAGGCATCTAAATGCACATCGTCACCGATTTTAATTTTTAAATCAGATTGAATTTGCATACCCGATTTGGTTTCTGAAGCAAATTGGCGATTGATGAGTTCTTCTTTACTTTTTCTTGGACCATTTAAAATCACTTCATCTTCACTCACCGGTTCAGCATTGTCCGGTAGGCTTTCAATGGCAATTCTTGCCCATGGAATATCCACGTTACCGCTTAAATCTAAGCGTTTTGGCGAGGCTTTAACAACCACATTCGGGCTGACTTTTAATTTCGCCATAGACGGAATATCGACTTTGAAGTTATCCGCTTGCGCTCTAACTTCTGCCGTCCAGTTATCCATGTGGGCCCAATTAGCTTGTCCGTTAATATTTAGTTTACTATCTGGTGTTTGAACATAACCATTTAAGGTCGAAGACGTACCATTAAAACGGATTGCGACTTGACCATCAGTTACATCAAAAGGCAGACTTTTTAGTTTTGTTTTGACATTGCGGATATCGAAATTACCGTTTAATAATGGTTTTTCTAAATTGCCACCGAAACTTAAGCGAGAAACCACTTCACCATCCATGCTTTCACCGCTAGAGAAAAGTTGATTAGCTAAGGATAAACGTAAACCTTCAATGGTAAAGGTGCCGCCTAATTGTCGGCCTTTACTTAAATCATTAATTTTTAAGTCTGTGCCAATTCGACCTTGATTTTGAACGTTAATGTCTGATTTCAGGGTTAAATTGTTATTTTGAATATCGGCATTCACGCTTAATTTAGGAATATCTAGCTTAAAGGTACGGTAGTCTAATTTTTGTGCTACACCAATGTTATTACCTTCCACTGCCACATTCAGTTGTAACGGTTTATCTGTGAACCATGCCACTTTACCTCGGCTTTGTAACTGGCCTTTGAGCGTGTCTTGTCCCATCAATTTATTCACTAAATCTAAATTGATGCGTTTAAGCTCAAAAGGGACTTCGCCGTTTTTCCCTGCCGTAAATTGTTGAGGGAAGCACAGATCTAAGTCTTGGTTAATCCAGCAGTGTGACCCAATGGTGGCTTGGATTTTTTTATTGTCATAAGTCACTGGAATGGTTTGATTCACTTTAAAATCACCGATAGGTGAGTTTAGGCTCACTTGACTTAAATTACCTTTCCATTGCTGAGAAGTGCGGTCAAAATTCCCCGAGATTTGTAAATCAGCTGCAACAGGTTCACCTTTTGATTTTAAGGTGAGCGTATGATGTTTTTCATCACCTGATGCATTCAAATCAATATTATGTAATTTGATGCTGTC
>OLQY01002404.1_pt1 | contig 11975 bp, 9 predicted proteins | sample 1672851 | NCBI WGS metagenome assembly OLQY01 (sample SAMEA3136730, study PRJEB25190) | human gut metagenome | reverse complement strand
AATACAACATAACCTTAGGAAATCCGTAACACCACCTGTAAGCGGCAGTTCATAAGTTAAACTCAGGTTTATATCAGTCCAACCTCACGGAATACATCACTCAGTTCTGCCGGCATAGCGCCAGCCAGTGATCTGGCCAGTTCTTCCGGTGTGCATTTCCGGTAGCCAAGTACCCACTGAACGGTCATAAAGATAGAACCCTGACAGTACATTTCCAATTGAAACTGCAGATGCGGAGAAATCTTTTTGCCGGTACGGCTTTCAATCTGATCCGTATAGAAAGCGGTGATCAACTGGAAATCATGATCGCGCAGACAATTCTGGTCATCGTTTTTAAATGCAGCCTTGAAAAACAGCTTTTCTTCCTGAATATAGGTAAATTTATTTACAAGACCTTCATAGACAGATTTTCCTTCCCCCATATGTTCAAAGGATTCTAAGAGAATTTTGTCAAAATACCAGTTGATGAGGTCATATTTATCCTGAAAATTGCGGTAAAAAGTCTGTCTTGTGACACCGCATGCTTCTACAATTTCCTTCACAGTGATTTTTTCTACAGGTGCAGTTTTCATACAGCGTTTCATGGCATCTGCCAGCTCATATTTTGTTCTTTCGTTGGATTTTGTGATTGCCATAGCTTTCTCCTCATTTGTGCAGACCTTTCTAGATAATCACATTTTAGCATAAATCAAGTCTGTTCGGAAAATATTTCTATATGAAAAAACAGTAAACATTCCAAAATTTTTCTAAAATGAGGTTTTATACTTGCCAGACTCCATGTTTTGAAGTATAGTACTCTTCGCTTTGCTGATTCAAAAGAGAAGAGAAGGAGACAACAAAATGACATTTTATCAGGAGTTACAGCTTAGTTCTGCCGGTTCAAAACAGTTGATCAAAAATACGACAGACAAAAAAGAAAAATGGCGTCATATTCTTATCTATAATTTTAAAGTATATCTTGTTATGGTTTTTTGTGTGGCGGTTGTCACATTGTATACAAAATTGACAGGGCAGGAAAACAGCGTTGTAGGAGTAACGGTCCTGTTGGCGCTGCTTGTGCTGAGACAGGCAGATTTTGGCATACAGACGAGTCATGGATTGTTGTCCATTGTGGGAATATTTACGATCATGATGGCTGGCCCGCGACTGGCAAATATGGTATCTCCGGTGGGAGCATTTTTTATAAATTGTGTCTGTATCCTGCTTCTTATGATTTTTGGGTGTCACAATGTCATTATGCATAATCATTCCACGTTTGTGCTCGGGTATCTGCTCTTATATGGATATGATGTGAGTGGCAGAGCTTTTGAGATGCGGGTGATCGGACTTACGGCGGGAATGCTTGTGTGCATGGCGGTTTTTTATAAAAATCAGAAAAACAGACCTTATCGCAGGACATTTAAGGATTTATTCCGGGAATTTGATGTTCGGTCTGCGAGAAACCAATGGTATCTGAAACTGACACTGATCGTCTCAAGTGCAATGCTGATCGTTTCACTGCTTGGACTTCCGAGAGCAATGTGGGCAGGGATCGCATGTATGTCAGTCTGCCTTCCATTTACAGAGGATGGAAAAATGAGGGCGGTGGACAGGGGCGTGTTTAATATTGCCGGATGTGCGCTGTTTCTCGTCCTTTATCTGATACTGCCGGAGTCAGGAAGAAGTATGATCGGAATTATTGGTGGGATCGGCGTGGGTTATTCTGCTGGATATAAATGGCAGACGGTTTTTAACACGTTTGGAGCGCTTGCAATTGCAGCTTCATTGTTCGGACTGCCGATGGCGCTGCTGCTTCGGACAGGGATCAATGTGACTGCCTCTCTTTATACAGTGGTTTGTAATGTCGTATATGACAAATTGCATGGCAAAAGAGCAGAAATCGCAGAAAACCTCGTAAAACCATAAAAAACACTGGTATTTTGCAAAAGTGTGTGCTATAATCCTAGAATGACTGCGATAGTCGTAGTACGCCCATTTTTAGGCAGAGCCAGAAAAACCGCGGGTTTATGCGACTTTGGACGTGGCTCGATTAGCGCATTAAGCGTGAAATGTACATGGATATTTTATATATATAAGGAGGAAAATCATTATAATGAGTGTACAGGTTGAAAAATTAGAAAAAAACATGGCAAAACTTACTGTTGAAGTACCAGCAGAAGAAGTAGAAAAAGCTTTACAGGCTGCTTACATGAAAGAGAAGAACAAAATCAGCATCCCTGGTTTCCGTAAAGGTAAAGTTCCAAGAACTATGATCGAGAAAATGTACGGTGCAGCTGTATTTTATGAAGAAGCAGCAAACATCTTAATTCAGGATAATTATGCAGCAGCTATGGAAGAGAGCAAAGAGGACATCGTTTCCAGACCAACAATCGACATTGTTCAGATCGAATCTGGAAAACCTTTCATCTTCACAGCAGAAGTAGCAGTAAGACCAGAAGTAACACTTGGAAAATACAAAGGTGTTCAGGTAACTAAGATTGACACAACTGTAACAGACGAAGAAGTAGAAGCAGCACTTGAGAAAGAGCAGCAGAAGAACTCCAGAACTGTAACTGTAACAGACAGACCAGTAGCAAACGGTGATACAGCAGTCATCGATTTCGAAGGATTTGTTGACGGTGTTGCATTTGAAGGAGGTAAAGGAGAGAATCATCCATTAGAGATCGGTTCCCACTCTTTCATCGATACATTCGAAGATCAGTTAGTAGGACACAATGCAGGGGATGAAGTAGAAGTTAACGTTACTTTCCCAGAGAAATATCAGGCAGCTGATTTAGCTGGAAAACCAGCCGTATTCAAAGTTAAGATCAACGAGATCAAAACAAAAGAACTTCCGGAATTAAATGATGAATTTGCTTCTGAAGTATCTGAGTTTGATACATTAGCTGAGTACAAAGAAGACTTAAGAAAACATCTTGAAGTTGAGAAAGAGAACGAAGCAAAACGTACAAAAGAAGATGAAGCAATCAAGAAGATCATCGACAAATCCACAATGGAGATCCCGGAAGCTATGATCGAGACACAGTGCGAGAACATGATCAATGAGTTCGCACAGAGAATCGCACAGAGCGGTCTTTCCATGGAGCAGTACATGCAGTTCTCCGGTATGACAATCGACGGATTAAAAGAGCAGGTTCGTCCAGAAGCTGAGACTCGTATCAAGAGCAGCCTTGTATTAGAGCAGATCGCAAAAGAAGAGAACATCGAAGTTTCTGAAGATGAGATCAATGCAGAAGTTGAGAAGATGGCAGCTCAGTACGGAATGGAAGCTGACAAGTTAAAAGAGTACTTAGGAGAAGCTGAGAAAGAATCCATTAAGAGAGATTTATCTGTGACAAAAGCAGTTGACTTAATTATGGAGAACGTAAAAGAAAGAGCAAAAGCTAAGACAAAGAAAGAAAAAGAAGCTGAGGAAGCTACAGAAGAATAATTTCTGAACAATGCACAGCAAATACGACAGACTGGCTCTTATGAGCCGGTCTGTTTGAGATTTATGACAGATTGCATCTGATGAGAAAAAAGTTCAATATTTTTTGAAAATTCGAACAAGATATTAATTTTTCATAAAACATGTTTTTTTCCTATTCCAACGTCTCTGCATTTGTGGGATAATATTTATCAGTGCAGTGTATGACAGATATATTGCAATAGTGAAAGAAGTGCGGATCCCATGATAGTGCGATCCAGATCATATTTATGAAAAGAAAGGGCAGGTAAGAGATATGAGTTTAGTACCTTACGTCATTGAACAGACAAGCAGAGGAGAGCGTAATTACGATATTTACTCCAGATTATTAAAAGATAGAATTATTTTCCTTGGAGAAGAAGTGAATGAGACAACAGCAAGCCTTGTGGTTGCACAGTTACTTTTCTTAGAGTCCGAGGATCCTGGAAAAGACATTCATTTATATATCAATTCCCCAGGTGGAATGGTAACAGCAGGTCTTGCTATTTATGATACGATGCAGTACATCAAATGTGATGTATCTACTATCTGTATCGGTATGGCCGCCAGCATGGGAGCATTTTTACTTGCAGGTGGAGCAAAGGGCAAGAGACTTGCGCTTCCGAATGCAGAGATTATGATCCATCAGCCATCCGGCGGAGCAAAAGGTCAGGCAACGGAGATCCAGATCGCAGCGGAAAACATTTTAAAGACAAAGAAGAAATTAAATGAGATTTTAGCTGCAAACACCGGAAAACCTTATGACGTGATCGCAGCGGACACAGAGAGAGATCATTATATGTCTGCTCAGGAAGCAATGGAATACGGACTGATCGATAATGTGATCACAAGCCGCTAATAAATAGAGACATTGGAGAATAAGAAATGACAGGAAGAAATGACGAGAGACTGCGCTGCTCATTTTGTGGTAAGACTCAGGATCAGGTCCGTAAACTGATCGCGGGACCAAACGGAGCCTATATCTGTGATGAGTGTGTAGACGTTTGCGCCGAGATTATAGACGAAGAGTTGGAGAATGATGAATTTGACGGAAATCTGGAAGAGCCTGCGGAGCAGATCAATCTGATCAAGCCGGAGGAGATGAAGGCATTTTTAGACGAGTACGTCATTGGCCAGGATAAAGCGAAGAAAGTTTTGTCCGTTGCAGTTTATAATCATTACAAGAGAATTATGGCAGGATCAGATTCAGATGTAGAATTGCAGAAGAGTAATATTCTTATGCTCGGACCAACCGGTTCCGGTAAAACACTTTTAGCACAGACTTTGGCGAGAGTGTTGAATGTTCCGTTTGCAATCGCAGATGCAACCACACTTACCGAGGCAGGTTATGTGGGTGAAGATGTCGAGAATATCCTTTTGAAACTGATCCAGGCTGCTGATTATGATATTGAGCGTGCACAGCACGGTATCATTTACATTGATGAGATTGACAAGATTACAAAAAAATCTGAGAACGTTTCCATCACAAGAGACGTTTCCGGCGAGGGTGTACAGCAGGCGTTACTTAAGATTTTAGAGGGAACGGTTGCTTCTGTTCCGCCACAGGGTGGAAGAAAGCATCCGCAGCAGGAACTGATCCCGATTGATACTACCAATATTTTATTTATCTGTGGTGGTGCTTTTGATGGATTAGAGAAGATCATTGAGACACGTCTCGACCAGAAATCCATTGGATTTAATGCAGAAGTACACGCCAAAGATGAGTACAATGTAGGGGAAGTATTAAAACATGTGCTTCCGCAGGATTTTGTGAAATTCGGACTCATCCCTGAATTTATCGGTCGTGTGCCGGTAACCGTAACACTGGATATGTTAGATAAGGATGCGATGATCCGTATCTTATGCGAGCCGAAGAATGCACTTGTAAAACAGTACAAAAAGCTGTTTGAATTAGACGGTGTCAGTCTGGAATTTGACAGGGATGCACTCGAAGCAATCGTGGACAAAGCGCTTGAGAGAAAGACCGGAGCGCGTGGTCTTCGTGCAATCATGGAGGCTGTTACATTAGATCTGATGTATCATATTCCATCCGATGAGAGCATTACAAAATGTGAGATCACCAAAGAAGATGTAGAAAAGAATCTTGCAATTGAAGAGAAAGAAGAAAAAGCACTTGTTGAGAAGTTAGAACAGGCTTCTTAAACAAAAGATAACAGCAGGAAAAGCTGTTACAGATAAAGGAATTATAGAAAATGGATACAATGATTATGAAAATGCCTGCAGTTGCCCTTCGTGGAATGGTGATCCTGCCGGGAATGGTAGCCCATTTTGACGTAAGCCGTGCAAAATCCATCAAGGCAGTGGAAGAGGCGATGATGGATGAGCAGAAGATTTTTCTTGTGGCACAGAAAGATGTGGAACAGGAAAATCCTGATATCGAGGACTTATTTAAGATCGGGATCATTGCTGAGGTAAAGCAGGTAATTAAGTTACAAAATAATATTGTACGCATTTTGGTAGAAGGGAAAGAGCGGGCAGAATTGTCCGCTTTTCTTGAAAATCCGGACTATCTGCTTGCGGAGATCATTCGATTTGACGAGGAAGTGGATGACGGACTGCCAGAAGAAGCGAAGGAGGCAATGCTTCGGAGCATTCAGGAGACATTTGGTAAATATGTGGTCGTCAATCCCAAAATGGGAAAAGAGCTGCAACGCCAGTTAAGTGAGATCACAGATCTGGAAAAACTGATGAATCAGCTTGCCAACAGCCTTCCGGTACATTTTGAGGAAAAACAGAAAATCTTAGATGCGGTTTCTATGACCGAACGTTATGAGGTTCTGATGGCACTCTTATTAAAAGAGATCGAGATCATAGCCATCAAGAATGATTTTCAGGCGAAAGTCAAGGCGCATGTGGATAAAAACCAGAAAGAATATCTGCTGAGAGAGCAGATGAAAGTAATCCGTGAGGAGCTTGGCGAAGATAATACGGAATCAGACGCAGATCACTTTATGGATGCTCTGGGCAAAATCAAGGCAGACAAAGAAGTAAAAGAGAAGATCAAAAAAGAGATCGACCGTTTTAAAAATATCAGCTCCAGCTCCTCTGAGAGCGCTGTGGCGCGAGGGTATATTGAAACACTTTTGGAGCTTCCGTGGAATAAGACATCCAGAGATAACAAGGATCTGAAGAATGCCGAGCAGATTTTAAATGCGGATCATTACGGTCTGGAAAAAGTAAAAGAGCGTATGTTAGAATTTCTGGCTGTCCGCAATCTCACCAGCAAGGGCGAGAGCCCGATCATCTGTCTGGTCGGACCACCGGGAACCGGTAAAACGAGTATTGCCCGGTCCGTTGCAAAAGCGTTAGATAAAAAATATGTGCGGATCAGTCTCGGTGGTGTGCGGGATGAGGCAGAGATCCGCGGCCACAGAAGAACTTACGTCGGAGCAATGCCGGGACGTATCGTGAACGGACTGCGCAGCGCCGGCGTGAAAAATCCGCTCATGCTGTTAGATGAGATCGATAAGATGAGCAGCGATTACAAGGGGGATACGGCGTCTGCATTGCTGGAAGTGCTTGACGCGGAGCAGAATAAGAAGTTCCGGGATCATTATGTTGAGATACCGATCGATCTTTCAGAAGTGCTGTTTATTGCAACAGCAAACTCTGTGCAGGATATCCCAAGGCCGCTGTTAGACCGTATGGAACTGATCGAAGTGACCAGTTATACAGAGAATGAGAAGCTTCACATTGCCAAAGAGCATCTGCTCGCAAAGCAGATGGAGCGCAATGGGATCAGACCGGAGCAGCTCGCCATCACAGACAAAGCGATGGCAAAGATCATCAGTGGTTACACAAGGGAAGCCGGTGTGCGTAATCTTGAACGTAAGCTTGGTGAGATATGCAGAAAAGCAGCAAGACCGCTTTGCGAGGGAGAAAAAGAGAAGATTAAAGTTACAGAACAGAATCTTGAAAAGTTCCTCGGCAAAGAGAAATACAGTTTTGATAAGAAAAATGATACGGATGAAGTAGGAATCGTCCGTGGACTTGCATGGACAAGCGTTGGTGGAGATACTTTAGAGATTGAAGTCAACATCATGCCGGGAAAAGGTGAGTTCCAGCTGACCGGACAGCTGGGAGATGTGATGAAGGAATCTGCACAGGCGGGAATCAGCTATATCCGTTCTGTCAGTGAAGAGTATCATATTCCGAAAAAGTTTTTCCAGGAGAATGACATCCATATCCACATCCCGGAGGGTGCAGTGCCGAAGGATGGACCGTCTGCCGGAATCACGATGGCGACAGCCATGTTGTCGGCGATCACGAAGACACCGGTCCGCGCTGATGTCGCAATGACAGGTGAGATCACACTTCGCGGCCGTGTGCTTCCAATCGGTGGACTGAAGGAAAAAACACTGGCAGCCAAAAATGCAGGAATTAAGACCATCTATGTGCCAAAGAAGAATGAGAAGGATATAGATGAGATTTCACCGGAGATCAAAAAAGGTCTGAAAATCGTGTTTGTGGAGCAGATGAAAGACGTGCTGGATGTGGCGTTTGTAAAGAAGTGAATTAAGAAGAGGAAAAGACAATGGTAATTAGAAGTGTAAATTTGGAGACTGTCTGTGGTATCACAAGTAAAATACCGGACAATCCTTTTAATGAAGTGGCATTTGCAGGAAAGTCAAATGTAGGAAAATCATCCATGATCAATGCGCTGTTAAACCGCAAGTCGCTCGCAAGGACATCGGCGCAGCCGGGAAAGACGCAGACCATCAATTTTTACAATGTCAATGATGCCATGTATCTGGTCGATCTGCCCGGTTATGGATATGCAAAGACCTCTGCCAGCGAGAAGGAAAAATGGGGAAAAATGATCGAGAATTATCTCCATACCTCAAAAAAACTGCAGGCAGTCTTTTTGCTGATCGATATCCGTCATGATCCGTCTGCAAACGATAAAATGATGTATGACTGGATGGTTTATCAGGGATTTACACCGATTATCATTGCCACAAAGCTTGATAAGATCAAACGAAGCCAGATCCAGAAGAATGTAAAAGCAATCCGCGAAGGGCTGAAAGTAAAGCCGGGTACGGTGATCATTCCATTCTCTTCCGAGACAAAGCAGGGAAGGGATGAACTGTGGGAGGTTATTGATTCCTTTGTTTTGCCACAGGAGGAAACTGAGGAAGAAGATAAATAACAGTTCGCAGAATGCCTGCGGCCTGTAATGTAAAAATGACATTGCACTGCAAAATCGTTCATGGTAAAATAATAGTATAAGTGTCAGACAAGACAAAAAGCACCCGGAGATACTTTCCGGGTGTTCTGCGAATATAAAGGTGCATCGGAGGATGGTAGAGATGAAAAAGAAGAAAATTGTGATTGCTCTTGGACATGAAGCATTGGGAACAACACTTCCTGAACAGAAAGAGGCAACGAAACGAACAGCAAAGGCAGTGGCAGATTTTATCCGTGAAGATTATCAGGTTGTGATCACACACAGTAACGGACCACAGATCGGTATGATCCATACTGCTATGAATGAATTTTGCAAATTATATCCGGAATATACTGCAACACCAATGTCTGTATGTTCTGCAATGAGTCAGGGATATATCGGTTACGATTTACAGAATGCGATCCGTGCGGAATTATTGAACAAGGGAATCTATAAACCCGTTTCTACGATCCTTACACAGGTTGTGGTTGATCCATATGACGAGGCGTTTTACAAACCAAGCAAAGTCATTGGACGTGTGCTGACGGAAGAGGAAGCAGAGGCAGAGGAGAAAAAAGGAAATCACGTTGTCAAAACAGAAGGCGGGTACAGACGAATCGTTGCAGCGCCAAAGCCAATGGATATCGTGGAGATCGATGCAATCAAAGCATTGTCCGATGCTGACCAGATCGTAGTTGCCTGTGGAGGCGGCGGCATCCCGGTATTAATGCAGGACAACAACTTAAAGGGTGCCAGTGCTGTTATTGAAAAAGACCTTGCAGCAGGAAAACTGGCAGAACTTCTGGATGCAGACATGCTTGTTATTTTGACAAGTGTTGACAATGTATGCTTAAATTATGGACAGCCGGATGAAAAACCATTATCAACCATGACTGTTGCAGAAGCAAAGAAATACATGGAGCAGGGACAGTTTGGTGAGGGCGATATGCTCCCTAAGATAGAGGCAGCCATCAACTTTATCGGTGACTCTGCGATCAGATCCGTTCTGATCACAAAATTGAACAAAGATGGTTCTAATATCCATGGCGGTATGGGAACCATGATCACAAAATAATGTTTTTGACATAATGTTTACAAAAAGAGCAGGTTTTTTTACAAAAGAAAGCTTGCTTTTTTTATGTTTATTTCGTATAATCTCTCCGTAGATGGAGTCGCCGTACCAAAGAAGAAACTTAAAATTTATTATACATTTTTCACAAGAATACGAATAAAAACGGAGAGAAGAGACTGTATTATTGTGAAAAGTGTATAAGTTTTAAGTTTTTCGGAGATTGGTCCGCCGGCTCCGTGCTGATTTAAGGAGATTGTTAAAACTATAACAGAAATCAGGAGAGGCATACGCATTTCGAATGAATAAAAATCAGCAGGAACACTTGAAAAATGAAACCATAAAAAGAAAGGAAGAATTTATGACAAGAAGAACAAAAATCATCTGTACGTTAGGACCATCCACCGACAATGAAGCGGTGATGAGAGCATTGATCGAAGAGGGAATGAACGTTGCACGTTTCAATTTTTCGCATGGACCGCATGATGAGCAGATGGGAAGATTAAAAATGCTCCGCAAACTGCGCAAAGAATTGGGAAAATATGTTGCAGCTTTACTTGATACAAAGGGACCGGAAATCCGTCTCGTAGAATTTGAAAAAGGAAAAACAGAGTTAAAGACAGGCCAGACTTTTACACTGACAACCGATGATATTCCTGGAACAGATGAGCGCGTATCCATCACTTACAAAAATCTTGCAGATGATGTAAAGCCGGGCGATCATATTCTGATCGATGATGGTCTGGTAGGTCTGGAAGTTGTAGAGATCAAACCGGTTGCAAAACCAGTGAATACCAAGGTCAACGCAAGAGATATTGTCTGTAAAGTGTTAAATGATGGTGTGATTTCCAATAAAAAAGGCGTGAACGTTCCGAACGTTGACCTCACGATGCCATTTATCAGTGAAAAAGATTACGGAGATATCTGTTTTGCGGTAGAAAATGATTATGATTTTATCGCAGCTTCCTTTGTCCGTACCGCAGAGGATGTTATGGAAATCCGCAAAATCCTTGCGGAAAAAGGCGGCGAGGATATTAAGATCATTTCCAAGATCGAGAACATGCAGGGTGTCCGCAATATCGATGACATCATCCGTGTGTCCGATGGTATCATGGTGGCGCGTGGTGACATGGGTGTTGAAATCCCGTTAGAAGATGTTCCGGTTATGCAGAAAATGATCATCAAAAAAGTATGTGAGGCTGGAAAAATCGTTATTACAGCAACTCAGATGTTAGATTCCATGATGAAACATCCAAGACCAACAAGAGCAGAGTCCACAGACGTTGCAAATGCTATTTATGACGGAACGAGTGCGATCATGTTATCCGGAGAGACTGCTGCAGGAATGTATCCAATTGAAGCTGTAAAAACAATGGTCCGTATTGCAACCCGCACAGAGCATGATATCAACTATTTACAGAGATTCAGACAGCGCAGGACCATGTGTAACCCGGATGTGACAAACGCAATCTCACATGCAACCTGTACGATGGCTGGTGATTTAAGTGCAGCGGCAATCGTGACGGTAACGAAGTCCGGACGTACTGCGAGAATGATCTCCAAATACCGTCCAAACTGCACGATCATTGGTGAGTGCCTGACAGAAAAGGTATGCCGTCAGTTAAACCTTGAGTGGGGTGTAGAACCGATTCTTATCACAGAGGAACAGGATGCAAGCCAGTTGTTTGAGAAGGCAGTTGATGTGGCAGAGATGGCAGGATTTGTTTCCAAAGGGGAATTAGTTGTTCTGACCGGTGGTGTTCCACTTGGGGTATCCGGTACAACGAACCTCATCAAAGTACAGGTCGCAGGACATATTCTTGTGACAGGAAAAGGGCTAAACGGAAAGAAAATTTCCGGAAACCTTTGTGTGTGCCACAGCAATGAAGATTTAAAAAGCTTTAAAGACGGTGATATCATTGTCGCAGCAGACACCACAAATGAAATGATGGCACAGATGCGTCAGGCTTCCGCACTGATCGTAGAAGCAGAGGGTGCAAACTGTCATGCAGCAATCGCAGGGTTAAGCCTTGATATTCCGGTTCTTATCGCAGCTAAAAATGCATTGGATGTCTTAAAGACCAGTGCCTACGTGGAAGTGGACTGCGAGAGCGGGGTTGTAAGTGCGAACTAAACCAGAGTTTCACTTATGAACTGCCGCTTACAGGTGGTAGCACGGATTTTCGCAGGTTATGTTAATTGCATGCCAACAAAGTGCATAGAAATATAAAAAATAGAACTGTTTGTTTTCAGGAGCGCTTCCGCTTGTTGTC
>OLQY01002395.1_pt1 | contig 12013 bp, 15 predicted proteins | sample 1672851 | NCBI WGS metagenome assembly OLQY01 (sample SAMEA3136730, study PRJEB25190) | human gut metagenome | reverse complement strand
AAACACCATCCGTGTATACCTCACGGGATGGAATGACCGGGTCCGGGGTGAAGGAATCCACAATTGACCAGCTGGACCACCCAATCAATACCACTGCTGCAATCGTGATTCCTCCGATTTCAATTTTATCAATCAATGATAATTTTTCTTTTCTTCTTTTTCTCCTTGGTCTGTATAGTTTGTTGCTCATTTTTTTTACTCGTCCTTTCTATATATTTTTGTTATTGTGCGTGAGCCGTAGCACTACAGCCCGCTTTCTCCAGTCTCCAAATCTGGCCGGCCGATTATCCGCATCATGTCATCATGCATTGCCCTGACTATTGGCTCATTTAACGTCTGCCCTGCATTTTTAAACACCTCTTCCAGATTTCTGATGAATTCATCAGTTACAACCGATGGCATTTTTATATTTGCCATATTTACACTTCTGTTCTCACGATAAATCTTCACGTGATATTTATGGGTATTGATTTCTTGCAGGATTTCTTTGTTGATTCGGCCTCTTTTCATATTATAAAACGCAAAACCGGTGTCTTCCGCATCATTCAACGCTGAATGGGCCCTGCCGTTTGCTTCATGGTCTATGTAACATATTCTGCAGATATCTGATAGAGAGAAAGCGTAATGTAAAGACAGGGTCTTCGCAAATATTGGATATACATTGCTGATTCTTTTTATCGTATCCAGGACATCCGCATCTGAACCGTTGAGTTTAGCCGTTGAGCGCATTTCAAACGCATCGGCCGGTCCAAATGTATAAACCTTTGATATCTCGTGCTTATCAAGGAATTCTTTAAGATTTTTCATAGCCTGGTTGAATGGGATACCCTCTTTTGATAAAACATCCGGTTTTATTCCGGTTATCTTTTTGCATCTTTTCGTGAGCTTATGCCCTTTTTTTATCTTGCAATACTGTGTGAACCGGTCAACTGGCCTTCCGTTCTGAAAGATTACTGCGCCTATTTCTGTTATCTCCTGAAATCCATCATTCTGGTTGTTATAATCAGTAGCATTAAATTCTGTATCCAAAAAGCAGACCTTTAAGTCCGCCGGCTTATTTTTTGTATTTTTTAGCGGCATATTCCGCGTTATCTCCTTTCTGTTTTTTTTGTCATATGTAATATGCTGAATATTTTTCATACATGAACGGTTTTTGCGGATTTTTTTAAAAAAAAGAAGCAGCCTGTTTCTCAGGCTGCTCGTTCCTTCAGATGCTTCATCCTGCAAAGCAGGTTGATTCCGTTTTTGTTTGGTTTATATATATTATCTTCAACCCAGTCAAACTCCAGCATGGAATTTTCCCTTGCCCGGACGGTTGTACCGTCCTTTTCATAATTTATTGAAACCGGATAGATTCCAAGGCTCATAAAGACCTTGTCGTTTGCCATACCAACGCTCCGGATATCACCGCATTCGTTAAGCAGTTCGTCTTCCCAAATCTGCGAATCCATATCGCACAGATAGGAGACCTGCACAAGCTCATCATTCTCTGGCTCTATCATACATATATTCCTTAACTCTAAATATTTCGCCATCTCTCTACACCCCTTTCAATATGTTTTGTCAGGATGCAGGATTTCTTGTGGTGTTTGGACCAAGCGCCGCGTTTCGGTTTGCTCTTTCTGCATTTGTTGCGTCACGATATGCTTTCGGCGCATAGATGTTTTCAAAAGTCCTCATCTGCGCTTCAAGGATATGTTCCATCCAGAACCATTCATCCATTGTCAGTGAAAAGCTATTTTTAGTTTCATCTTCTCTCTCTCTGGCTTTTACGTTTAGAAGTCCTTTTTCATCCTGTACTACCGGTGCATAATAGTTTCTAATCTCTATCTCAACCGGTTTTGGCAGGTTCTCATGCCATATGATTTTTATCTCATAAACGAAACAGTTCCCGTTCCGATTCTTTCTTCTGACCAACGGCCTGAATCCCGTGTGATAAATCACATTTGGGTCAGTCTTGTTGTTTGTTGTGGCTGTAGCGGAAGAAACTGTTGCCGAAACGTTCTTATTCAGCAGTCCCTTTTCATAAAGGTCAAGGGCCTCTTTAATTGCCTTAATCTGGTCCTTGTTTCTTGGATATTTATTAACATTTGGCTCCAGCCATGCAATTTGATTAAGCAGAAGTTTTTTATTAACTTCCGCATTTTCAAGAAGTGCAGCAACAGGTGTTTTCCCTTTCAGTTGTCCTGCACTGATAGCAAGTGTAAATGCTGGTGAGTTCGTATCAACCTTTGTCGCAGCCGAAGATGCGCCAGAGGGCTGGCCTACAAGTTTATACACCAGTTTTTGGGTCATCTTTCCGATGGAGTTTATCATCCCAAATGTTTTATTTTCACTGCTGTTCATCTTTTTAAGGATGTTCTTATTCCTTACCTCTTCGAATATTCCAGGAAGTTCCGACACAGGGATATTTGCAGTGGTTGCTTTTTTGTCAGAATTGATGATTACGAACTTGAATCGGCTGAACGTCTCATGATGAAATGTCAGCGGTTCGCTTCCATCATCTCCGGTTGCCATTGTTAACTCATTTAATACAAAAAATGTCTGATTCTGTCGCAGGCAGAAGCATTCTTTTGGATTTTTCATGATTTTTAAAGTCTCCTTTCTTTGCTCTATTTATGGTTTACAAATTCAATATGCCTGTTTTTTTGCGAAACAAAAAAGCACCAAGACAAATCTTGGTGCTGCTTCTGACGAGTTGACTAGATGTGCGCTTTTTTCTTTTTGGTATAAGCATTGCAAAAAGAAACCTGTGCCTTATCCTCTCTATCCTGCTCTTCTTTTGTTTTTCCGCGTCCTGAGGCAATTGCTATGCCTGCTGAAACTCCAATTAGGAAAGCAAATATTGCTACGCTAAGAATGATTACTGTTACTGTCATGATAAAATCTCCTCTCTTTGTAATATGATTCTTCAGTATTATGCTGAAAAAATGAATTACAAAAAATTATTCAGCATTTGTTTGTCTTATTGGCACTTTTGTATATGTGTCTGCCACATTCTCGGGAAATTTGTAAGTGTAATAAGGTAATTCCTCTCCTTTGCTATTTTTCCATGTGTATGCAACGTCAAGCAGCAGATAGCAATCACTATTCTGCTTAAATGTACTTCCAACTTTTAATTCGGCCAGGCTATCGCATGATTCAAACATATCACTATCATCAGTTACTTTCTGGAAATCTATATTTGATAAATCCAACTTTTTTAATTTTTCACATCCGGAGAACATACTGTACATATCCGCTACATTTTTTGTGTTAAATGAAGAGATATCTATAGTTTCAAGATTTTTGCATCCCTCAAACAGGCTTTCCATTGTTTCCACTTTTTCCGTGTTAAACCCAGAAAGATTGATATTTTTTAATGCTGAACAGTATCCGACCAATTCGTTCATATCCGTTACATTTGAAGTATCAAATGATGATAAGTCCAATTCTGATATTGATTCGCAGAACGAAAACATACCCATCATGTCTTCTACTTTTGAAGTGTCGAAATTAGATACGTCTAAACTTTTTAATCCCTCACATCCTGAAAACATCATAGTCATATCTGTTACTTTGGATGTATTCAGGCATGAAATATCTAATGCAGTCAGGGATTTGCATTTTTCGAACATGCTGCTCATGTTCTCTACGTTATCTGTATTTAGCGGTGCCAAATCTATGGTTTTTAGATTTTCACATCCTTCAAACATACCATCCATTTCCGTTGCATCCTTTGTATCCAGCATAGTCAAATCAATGCTTTCAATATTTTCCTTCTCTGCAAATAAATAACTGCAGCTATCTGCTTCTACTTTCTGTCCTTTCTTTTGCGTAGATACTTTCATTGTTTTTCCGTTATCTTCTATCCAAGCGACTACTCCGCCGTCTCCATCATCATCAACATCAAGAATATCTGTGTTATCCGGCTTTATCTCGTCAGTAAAAATAATGGATGTTACATTGTCCGGGATTAAGTCAGTAAAATCTTTACTTCCTGGGCCGGCGTATGTTTTTAATTTATAAGTCGTATTTTTTTCTTTTATTTCCTGTGCTTTTCTTTTGATTTTTCTTTCCCGTTCTTGAAATTCCTTCGTATATGCCGGATTCTTTATCACAATTTGGTCATCTTTTTTGTATGTTTTTGCATGAGCTGATATCGGAAAAATGAATCCGATGCTTAACGTCAGTATTATTGGTAGATATAATATTTTTTTATTTTTAACCATTTTTTTTACTCCTCCCATTCAGGAAATTCCCCTTCTTCTTTCTCAGCTTGACAAGTTGAATCTGTGACACCATTGCCTTCCGTATCTTCGCTTGGTGTAATCGTTTCAGGATTACCGTTATCCCCCGTTAGTTCTATTTTTTTAGGTTCTTTTTCTTCTTTTTCTTTTAGCCCTGGTGTCTTCTCTTCTGCCGCCGCAGGGATATCTTTCTTTTCTTTTTCTGTCTTCTTTTTCTTTTCTTTCGATGATTCCCCGCTATCAGCAATCATCCGACAAACTTTCCGGATGTCAGGCATCAGATATTTCACTGCGGCAACCGCAATGATAATCATGCAGCCTGTCTGCACTATTACATAGAACATCTTTATCACCTCTTTTTTTATTTTCTTATAATATGCAAAATAGGCAAAAAAAAGAGAAAAGCCTTAACTGGCTTTTCTCTCTCAAGAATGGAAATTTGTGTCATACAGAAATAATGTTGTCAGCATGGTCGTATACATCATCTGAAAGTACCGCATCATTTCGCATTGCAACGTTGTAAAGACGTTCTGCAAATGTTTCTACACTTGTATTGTACTTATCCTGAAGTACTTCGTATTTCTTGCGAAGGGATGCATACTGTTCTGACATGACTTCCAGCTGATTTCTGAGACTCTGGATTTCAGCCTCTGTGGATTCAGGCTCAAATGCTTTGACAGGCTCCTTTTCGCCCGCTGCAATATCAGTGATATTTGCAGATGTATCTGCCTGTACCTTTCCGGTTTTCTGAGTTTCGGTTACCTTGTTTCCAAGAATAGCGCTGTATTTCAGACAAAACTTTTTGTATTTTGCCTTATTCAGAATCTTGCTTGGCCACACCGGATGCTCATTCATGGATTCGACAATCCGCTCGGCCAGGAACTCATCAAAATACAGAGGCAGCTCATCTTTGAACCGGTAGACATGTTCCGGATATTCACTCCTCAGTTTGGTGAGTCTGTGTGAGATAGAGCCCACGGCAATGCCATTTACCTCAGCAAACCTTCTTGAAGTTACAACCTTCACGCCTTTCACCTGATGCTGTCCTTTTCCTGTTCTTCCGTTAACTTTTTTCATGATTTTTTACTTCCTTTCTTGTTTGGTACTTATTTGAATACATTTTTAATATGATTTTTTCATGGCAAAATAAAAAGCCTGGCTTAGTCAGGCTATTAGAACGGATATCCTCTCCATGGTGCTGGAAATTCCAGTGCATCATGGATAATATTTTGTGCATGCATATCCGCTTTGGCGGCATCATCATCGTAAAACACTTTGTTGTTATAGATTTTTGCTATGATTTTAGGCTGTTCTTCATATTTGCCAGTTGTCCATGCTTTTAACAGAGAAATCCCTTGATTTTCTTTTGACCTTACAACAGAAACATAATGTGATTTCTGCGGTAATAGGTCATGAATTTCTTTAATCAGAGCATGAATTTCTTCTGGACCTTTTCGGTTTTTAACATTACAGAAGTTCAGCCATTCATCTTGATTTGCGTAGTAGCAGTCTATGATATTTTGGCAAAATTCCGGAATGCTGATGCTTGTGGTACTGAGTTCTCGCAGGCCGTCCTTGATGTATATGGTATCTGTTTTTTCAGAAGAATCATATACACCTTCTTTCTGATTGCATAAGATGACATTAAACCTGTTAACTGAGCATTTGTACTCATCCTTTTCTATGTAACACAAAAAAAAGAAAACCTGAATCATTCAGGTTTTCTAATGCCACTGGATTTTGCATTTTCCATCATCTTGGCTTCCATTTCACTCCAATGCTTGATTTGCATGGCCATTGCGTCCATGCTCTTAACCTTCTTTTTTGTATCGCTATCTTCGTTTTTGTAATTGGCCCAGATTTGTCTTTTCAGCCAATAGCCGAAAATAATGTTTGAACAGAGCGTGAGTATTTCCTGCTTGTTCAAGTCGCATCGCCTTATTCTGCATTCTTGGTTTTCCGTAATGTAAATAGTATCCTTAGAAAGTGTAATTGATACAACGTCCTTTATTGGATTTATCCAATCCCGGACATACATTACCTTTCCTTCTCCGTTGTTGAGCCATGAACTGCATGCAATAAGAGTATCATACATAGCATCTCTTTCGTGTTTTAACATTTTGATGAAATAAGAATCATCAGTTGATGGCACTGAAGACAGTGCAAATTCTACCGGAGCAGATATTAAATCCATCACCAGTTTGCTAATATTCTGTGTGTTTTTCGTGTTATCCATTGTCATTTTTTTTCTTCCTTCCTTTATTTGTTTTATATTATATATTAAGTATGCTAGTTTTGGAATGTAATAAAAAAGAAGCCCGTTTTTTCGGGCTTCAATAACATTATTTTTTCAGCAACCTGATTCTCTCCTCAATAACTTCCTGTGCATATGTATCTGTCCTTGCTTTTTCGTCAAGATACTCAATTTCTCCGGAGACAGAAATCTTTGCAATGACTGTGCTATCTTCAGGATTATCATATCCCCTTTTCCATGCGTCCACGCACCAGGCTTGCTCCTCCTGGTCGAAATAGTCACACATAATTTCCACCCATTCGCTTGATTTTCCAGTCTTTGCGTTCAGAATCGTTCTGATATTTCCGACCATATTTTGAATTTCATACGCTTCGCGATTTTCGTATTTCTCATATTCGTCCTTATCGTCTTTCGGGTTGTTCATATTAGCGAAATTAATCCATTCAGAAGGATTTTTGTAATAACAGTCCAGAACACTCTGGCAGAAATCAACAGGAGTAAATTCTTTGGTTGCCCGCAGCGGCATTTCAGAATTTTCGTCAATGATGTATACAGTATCACCACTGAGAACCACAGTGATATCGCCGTTGCCTTCCCGGTTGTAAATAACGGCGGATGCGCCTCTTGTTAAGTAATCAAAGCATGCCAGCATTGTGTCATACATTACATCTGTCAGATAGCTTAAAGATGCCCAGTAACAAAAACTTCCTTTCTCTTGGATTCTGAATGTGCACCAGCCGTGCATTGGATTTGTTAAGATTAATTGTTTACTCATTTCTGCTCTCCTTTCAGTTTATCAATATTAACCTCTGAATCATCCATATATTTTTTTAAAATACATATAAAAATCGTTATTACTAATATTAGTATAGATAGGCGCAATAATATTATTCCATCTTTTTTTTCGCGCAAGGTACCCCATCCGACGTAGAAACAATATTCCTTGTTTCGCAGTCGGGTGGGGAGGAATGCGCGGTTTTACATTCCTCCTGCTTCCTCCTTTTCTATTAATTAAATACTGATTTGGAATAACCGCCAGCGTATTTAAATAGTTTAATTTTTGATATCTGTACTGACTTTTTAGTTTTAGAAAAAACGACTCTTGTACCTTTGTGCTGGCATCCTGAAACTTCAATTTTATTACCGTTATAAACGATAATGTCATGAGGCTGAATGGGGTAATGTTGCCTCCTGATTGCTCTTCTTCCAGGAGTTACTTTTTGTAATCGATACTGATGTAGATTCTCTGAGTCTTTCTTATGATTCCTGCTGATTCTGCCATTAAACAATTCTTGGCCGCTTCGTTTTTTACCGTCACGGCTGTCGATATATTTTGCATCGTAGAATTTCTCCAGACACCGGTTGTTCCTGCGCTTTTTCTTATAGCATATAGGTTTTGAACGGTGCTTTGGATGGAACTGCCCCATTACAAAAGCATCATTAACGTGTGATTTGTCAATATCCAATGCCCTGCGCCGTTCTTTCGTTTCAGCGCCATATGTAATATCAATATCAATATCAATATCTGGAAACAACGCTTTTACTTCGTTATATAGTTTCCATCGAATAGTAGTCATGTATGTTGCACCCTTAAATGATGCAATCTTTGGTTTCCAGTTATACAACTTACCGCCTTGCTTGTGATTTGCCTGTGTATGGCATTTATCACATACAGTGATGAGATTTGACATACGGTTTGTTCCGCCTTGGCTTCTGTATACGATATGATGTACATGAAGAATCGCACCGTCTTTTATTGCCCTTCCGCAGCACTGGCATGTATATCCATCACGCGCGAACACCGCTTCGCGGAGTGTTGTAATACCGTATCTCTCGCCATGCTGATAATCTACTCCTTGCGGCAATGGTTTACCTTCTTCTCTGGCCTTCAAAACCTGAGTATCAAAGTTGCCCATTTCTAAGGTAATATCAGTAACTGGCATCACTTTACAGATACGTAAAATTGCCTGGATGTGGACACTTTTCTTATGCTCCAGAGATGGAGCAATCCACCTGTCATTACGTTTCCGGTTATTAAACCGTGGCTGGCGGTATCTCTTTCTGCTTCGTCTCTGTCTGCGGTACATCCTGCATGCATCATGCCTGGCTTTTTCGTCTGTTAATGTATCAATCTGTTCAGCCAGATATTCGTGCTTCTCTGACTTTACAGATATTCCAATATGTATATATCCGGTATCCACACAAAGCTCTATGGGCTGAACATCTCCAGATTCCCTCTCGGTAAGCTGTATGGTAAATGGATGGTAACTATACTTGATTGCTTTACCTGATTTGAGCAGCTTACGTGCTCTGTATTCACTTGTTGGCATTAATCTTTCGCCTGTCTTACTAATTACTGCAACTGGCATAAGCTGCCCTCCTTTTATTCTTATATTTTCCCGGCAAGCCGGGATGGCTTACGCCTTCTGTATCAACTATTTCCAAACATCCGAAGATATTTAAAAACAGCCCATACAGGTTCTCTATCCTTTCGGCTCCGGTAAGCCGGCGCCTAGTCAGAATCGGTTGTCCTCATCACCAATGTTATCCGATAGTTTAGCGCATACTGCACTTCTCCTACCCTAAGAGATGTTTAACAGCATACCGCAGAGCGTGAGACTTGAGGAGCATCCCACGGTGCCTATTTTACCGGTAACGTAGTATTAAACTAGCCCGGAAGGCTTCGTTTAACACTGAGGCTAATCAATAAGGCCTTGCGGCCAACGCCTCTAATAAATATGGACAGGACTAATAAAAAATACAGAATAAAAATATGCATGTTTTTACAAGCCCCGTCCGAGATTTATCTCGGGCGCGGGTTATTGACATTCTATCGTATGTTTCTTTTTCCATGATTACCTCTTATATATGGCAAAACACATTTATCAAACTTTATACTATCAATATCTGTTTCATGATTTACCAATTTAAGTATCTTATATACATCATTAAAAATTATACCTGACATAGCTAATAAAACCAGTGCTATAACTATTATAACAACTAACATAATTACCATCTTTTCAACTCCTTGTGAACTACCCGCATCTAAAGAAACAGGCTTTCGAAGAAGACAGTCTAAAGACACAGGCTTCGAACCCGCAGGTTCTCTTTTTTCCTGTCTATCCGGGTGACATATTACGCCACGTCTGTAAGCGTGACCCCGTAGCTCGGCAGGCTACTCCGGTGTTCCACCGGTAAGGTTATCGGGTTACCAAAAGACTGCATGTCTGATATGGCACTTTTAGCAATCGTATTCAGTTTGTTATATGTAATACAAGATTTTGCAAAATCAACCTGTATGGATTTTTTCTTTGCCATATCAAAGCCTCCTGTTTTTTCTTACACAGCTAATATGCCGAAAAAATCTAAAACGGGACGATTTTTTGCGAAAAATTTTTGCAGAAAATAAAAATTTCTCTACGCCGAAGCATAGAGAAATCAATAAATCGCAAGCGATATTTTTGTTTATTTGTATATCTAGGCGTTTCCATCTCGGCAATTAAATAACCGAGAATTCCCACTTATTTCTTAATTGTTTCCGTTGCCACTTCCGGTTCATCCGTTTCTTTTGTCTCTTCTTTTTCCTCTATTTTTGTATCCTCTTTTCTGCATTCAGAGCACTGACACTGACATTCAGCAAACAGTACCATGACAGAAAGGATGATAGGCAGAAGCAGAAGGATTGTAACGCAAAGCATCTGCAATCCAGAAAGCTGTGCAGAAACGATAAAGCCAAGAAAAGTTACGCCGAAAACAGCAATCTTCATCCACGCATCGGCCTTAAAAAGTCCTCTGCGGAGTAGCATATAAGAAATTGCCGTTACCGCGATGTAAATGATACATATGATGATAAAGAATACCATGACCGCGGCAACCGCAACCCAAGCCAGACCGCCAAGGCCTGCGAACATACCACCAATTGCAGCACCCGGCAAAGTGTAGTCATAGCATCCGCCAGAGGTAATCCCGCCTGAAGCGATATCTACTCCGGAATTAACCATATGTGCCACAAAATTACAGATAGAGAACATCCCGACTTCCGCCAGCACCATGAAAATAGTATAGATTGTAAGTAGAATGGTAGAGGTCGCAGAAAGCGTTTTTGCCTTTTTATTTTCCATTATTTTTTTCACCTCCTCTTTTTTGTATAGATACAATATGCAAAATAAACACAAAAAAGTGCTGCATTTCTGCAGCACAGATAAGATTGCTAACTCAGGTTTGCGTTTTCGGTGCCAGCTCAAAATTAACCACCGTAATAAATTTCAGTACAACCATTGTCGGAAAGTTCGATTTCTTTAATCTTCCATCCATTCACGGTAAAATCTCCACGATAAGTATTCCTGTAATGGTCCTTCACAGTTTTTTCCGCTTCTTTTAAGTTTGAGGACATTACAATGCCAATAATTTTTTCATCGCGAAAACTGTCGTACTGGTAATAGCTGAATATTTTTTTGTCAGATATTCCGGACTCGCTTTTATCACGCATTTCTCTTTTCATTTTTTTCTCCTTTCTTTGCAATTGATTTTTGTAATCTTAATATGCAATATTTTCAGGCAAGAGAAAAAGCCGGCATTTTCTGCCGGCATATTGTTATCGAGTTATCGATTTGTGGATTTTTCTTTCTCTCTTCCGAAGTAAAAGAACAGCCATCCATATAGTGGACCACTACAAAAATGAGGGTCATATTTAGGAAGCAACCAAGGGTCTTTTAGGCTGAACTGCCAATACACGCTGTATATGTCTCCGTTATTGTTTTTGTAAGCAACCATCCAGGTAGCGCGTAAACGTGTTGCAAAGATTACCTCCACTCCAAAGAAAAACTCAACCAAAAATGGAAGCTTCGCCTGAATGCTGGTCACGCCATTCTATTCATTGAGTGTTGGGTAATACAGCATCTTGAAGTCGTACAGTTTTCCATTCTGATTCAAAAACTGTTCTTTTTCGCTGTTTTTCTAAATCCCGCAGGCAATGCCTGAATTAGATTTCTGATTCTTTTTCTTCTTCTTTTTCACTGTCTTCTTCTGGTTCTTTTGTGGTTTCTTTTTCAGCTTTTTTTATTGCTTTTGGTTCTTTTTCGTCGCCATCACTGTCATCGCAAAGAACAACAACAGACAGCCCTATCGGCGTAGCCAGGAATGCAGCTTCACAAAACGCCATAAGTCCATAGCTGTTTGTTGCGGACACGAATCCAAGGAGTGAGCTTCCAAAGATTACGATTTTCATCCAGGCATCATTCTTAAACTTACCGCTGCCGATAAATTTGTAAGACAATACCGTCGCAACAATAAGCGTGATTGTAAGAATCAGCAATACAAAATCAACCACAGGTATCATTGCTAACGCAATAGCGCTGGTGCCGGATGCAAGCGGGCCGAGGTCAGTGCCATCAACCATCCAGCCCTTCGTCAGGCTGCTGCTAGACAGATGGCCGAAAACTGCAGCAATGGTGAATATTCCGAGATTAAGGATGGTTACCAGTGCCGTATAAATAGTCATCAGGATTGTTGATGTAAGAGATACAGT
>OLQY01002392.1_pt1 | contig 12035 bp, 9 predicted proteins | sample 1672851 | NCBI WGS metagenome assembly OLQY01 (sample SAMEA3136730, study PRJEB25190) | human gut metagenome | reverse complement strand
TGTTACAAGTTGTCAACGGGCTGAGGTAAAGCGGGTCCTGCACTGCGATGCAACAGCAAGTGTGGATATGGACGTTTTTCTGTCAAAAGACTTTCTGCTCCTGGGATATTTTCTCTTCAACAAATACAAATTTAGTTCTCTTTCTCCAAATTCTTAAACGCTGTTGACAGCATCAGTTTGATTCTGTTCAACTGGTTTACTTCACTTGCACCCGGATCGAAGTCAATAGCTACGATATTGGACTCCGGATGTCTGCGGCGGAGTTCTTTGATAACGCCCTTGCCGACTACGTGGTTTGGCAGGCAGGCGAATGGCTGCGTACAAACGATATTTCCTGCACCGCTGTGGATCAGCTCCAGCATTTCTCCGGTTAAGAACCAGCCCTCACCGGTCTGATTTCCGAGTGATACGATCTCAGAAGCCATTTTTCCAAGATCTTCAATATGTGCCGGAGGATCAAAGTGCTTACTCTGCTCAAATGCCTTTGAAGCAGGGGAACGGAACCATTCCAGTGCCTTAATGCCAAGATTACCGACCGTTGCTTTTGATTTCTTCATGCCAAGATGTGACACCTTGAAATTCTGATTATAAAAGCAGTAAAGCAGGAAGTCCAGCAGATCAGGAACGACAGCTTCTGCACCTTCGCTTTCAAGCAGTTCGGCAAGATGGTTGTTGGCAGCCGGCAGAAATTTAACGAGAATTTCTCCTACGATTCCGACGCGTGGCTTTTTGATATCCAGCGTTTCAATGGTATCAAAATCATGAATGATCTCGTTGCAGAGTTTTTTGAATTTCCGGCGGGAAGGATAACCTTCCGATACGAATTTCTTCACGACCTCTGCCCATTTCCGGTGAACCTGGTCTGTCGTGCCGGGAACGGCCTCGTATGGACGCATCCGGTAAACGCATTTCATGAAAATATCTCCAAATACAGCAGCATACAATCCACGCAGAGCCAGTGCCGGAGATAGCTTGAAACCAGGATTCTCCTCCAGTCCGCTTAAGTTGATGGAGATGACCGGGATATGTCCCATGCCGGCTTTTTTCAAAGCACGACGAATAAATCCAATATAGTTGGAGGCACGGCATCCGCCACCGGTCTGACTGATGATAACGGCTGTCTGGTTCAGGTCATATTTTCCTGAAAGCAGGGCATCCATGATCTGTCCGACTACGATCAGAGAAGGATAACAGGCATCATTATTTACATATTTCAGTCCCATGTCGACTGCCTGTTTGTTGTCATTCGGAAGTACTTCAATCTTATATCCTGCTGCACGGAATGCAGGCTCAAGAAGTTCAAAGTGAACCGGTGACATCTGTGGGCAGAGGATGGTATAAGTCTTCCGCATTTCTTTTGTAAACGGTACTTTTTCAATAGAAGACGGACGGATCGTTCTCTGTTCCTGCTTTTTCTCACGTACACGGATCGCAGCAAGGAGAGAGCGGACACGGATTCTTGCAGCTCCCAGGTTATTGACTTCATCAATTTTCAGTGTTGTATAAATCTTATCTGAATTGGTCAGGATCTCAGCAACCTGATCTGTCGTTACGGCATCCAGACCACAGCCGAAGGAATTTAGCTGGATCAGATCCAGATTCTCAGTAGTCTTCACATAATTTGCGGCTGCATAAAGTCTGGAATGGTACATCCACTGATCCATGACATTCAGAGGGCGTTCTACCTGATGAAGATGGGAGACGGAGTCCTCTGTCAGTACTGCAATATTGTAGGATGTGATCAGTTCAGGGAGTCCATGGTTGACTTCAGGGTCAATATGATAAGGACGTCCCGCCAGAACGATACCACGGTTGCCGGTCTCATTCAGGAAACGAATCGTCTCCTCTCCTTTCGTTCTCATATCCTGACGGCAGGCTGCAAGCTCCTCCCATGCTTTATGTACAGCAGAACGGATCTCTGTATCAGAAAGAGAAAATTTCTTTCCGAGTTCGTCAATCAGACGGTAAGAGATTGTATCCTCACTTTCAAAGTTCAGGAACGGATGGATAAAATCAACTTCTCCATGCACGATCGGATCCATATTGTTCTTAATATTTTCCGGGTAGGAAGTAACGATCGGGCAGTTATAATGGTTGTCCGAATCAGCAAATTCTTTCCTCTCATAAGGGATGGAAGGATAGAAAATGTGCTTTACTCCCTGGTTGATGAGCCACTGCACATGTCCGTGTGCAAGCTTGGCCGGATAACATTCGGATTCACTCGGGATGGATTCGATTCCAAGTTCGTAAATCTTTCTCGTAGATGCCGGAGAAAGAACGACACGGAATCCCAGTTCAGTGAAAAATGTAAACCAGAACGGATAATTTTCATACATATTCAGAACACGCGGGATACCAATCACTCCGCGGCGGGCATCTGCCTCTTCGAGAGGAGTATAATCAAAGTAACGATGCAGCTTATATTCAAAAAGGTTCGGCATCTGATTCTTTGATTTCTCTTTTCCAAGACCTCTCTCACAGCGGTTTCCGGTGATAAATTTACGGCCGCCGCTGAAATGGTTGATCGTCAGGCGGCAGGTATTGGTACATCCACGACATTTGGTCATGGTTGTAGAATATTCCAGGGAACGGATCTCATCGATGGAGAGCATGGTGGTTCCCTCGCAGTCAGTATAACGTTCTCTTGCGATCAGGGCAGCTCCGAACGCTCCCATGATTCCTGCAATGTCAGGACGGATCGCCTCGCAGTTGGCAATTTTCTCAAAGCTCCTGAGAACCGCATTATTATAGAAAGTACCACCCTGTACAACGATATGCTTACCAAGCTCAGAAGCATCAGAAACTTTGATTACCTTGAATAAAGCATTCTTGATAACAGAGTAGGCAAGTCCGGCAGAAATATCAGCAACAGAGGCTCCTTCTTTCTGAGCCTGCTTTACTTTGGAATTCATAAATACAGTACAGCGTGTACCGAGGTCGATCGGATTCTGGGCATACAGTGCCTCCTGAGCAAAATCTTCCACAGAGTAGTTCAGGGATTTGGCGAAAGTTTCAATGAAAGAACCGCAGCCGGAAGAGCAGGCCTCGTTGAGCTGGACACTGTCTACAGTCTGGTTCTTGATCTTGATACATTTCATGTCCTGTCCACCGATGTCAAGGATACAATCTACATCCGGTTCAAAGAAAGAAGCTGCATAATAATGGGATACTGTTTCCACCTCTCCTTCATCCAGCATCAGTGCGGATTTGATCAGTGCCTCACCGTAACCGGTAGAGCAGGAGTGGACAATCTCCACACCTTCCGGCAACTGGTCATAAATATCCTTGATGGCAGAAATGGTTGTGCCAAGCGGATCTCCTTCATTATTATGATAAAAAGAATACAAAAGAGTACCGTCTTCTCCGACCAGGGCAGCTTTTGTGGTGGTAGAACCTGCATCGATTCCAAGGAATGCCTTTCCTCTGTAGGTTGCAAGATCTTTTACCGGAACCTGATGCTGTGCATGGCGTGCGGAAAATTCTTCATAGTCTTTCGTGGTTGCAAAGAGAGGATCAAGACGTTCCACTTCAAATTCCATCTTGATCTTTCCTTCAAGACGCTTCTGCATTTCAAGAAGAGCCATCGGAGTATCCTTTTTGGAATTGAGAGCAGAACCGATCGCAGCAAATAAATGAGAATGGTTCGGTGCAATAATATGCTCGTCATCCAGTTTCAGTGTACGGATGAAAGCTTCTTTCAGTTCTGAAAGGAAATGAAGCGGTCCGCCCAGGAAAGCGACATGTCCGCGGATCGGTTTCCCGCAGGCAAGTCCGCTGATCGTCTGGTTGACAACCGCCTGGAAAATGGATGCAGCAAGGTCTTCTCTGGCAGCACCATCGTTGATCAGCGGCTGGATATCTGTCTTTGCAAATACACCACAGCGTGCAGCAATCGAATAAAGAGCCTTATAATTTTTAGCATATTCATTCAGACCGGATGCATCGGTCTGGAGGAGAGATGCCATCTGGTCGATAAAAGAACCTGTACCACCGGCACAGACACCATTCATACGCTGCTCGACATTTCCGCCTTCAAAATAGATGATCTTGGCATCCTCGCCGCCAAGCTCGATCGCAACATCAGTCTGTGGAGCGTAATCCTGCAGAGCTGTAGATACAGCAATGACCTCCTGCACAAAAGGTACGCCAAGATGTTTGGCAAGTGTCAGTCCGCCACTTCCTGTGATAACAGGAGAAACCTGAATCGGTCCGAGTTTGTAAATGGCACGTCCGAGAAGATCTGACAGAGTTTCCTGAATATTGGCAAAGTGACGCTCATAATCAGAGAAAAGCACTTCGTTCTCGTTGTCCAGAATGGCAATCTTAACGGTCGTGGAACCAATATCGATTCCCAAAGTATAGAGTTCTTTTGAATTCATGTTACTATCCCCAATCTTTCGTAATGGTCTATGATATATGTATGAGTTACTTCTTATTAAATGCGTTTACAGATTCGCAATACATAACATTATACGACATCCGAAGGGAAAAGACAATTGTAATTGTTGTTCATGATTCTGAAATATTCATAAAGAACTTGTTAAATCTTAAGGAAAATAATAACATTGGTTTGACAAAATAAAGCCCGGACGGTACAATGACTGATGTATGGTAGAAGAACAATTTTGGTAAAAAAAGGAGTTAATGTATTGAACTGGCTTGACAAATTAGAAAGAAAATTCGGACGTTATGCGATTCCAAACCTGACGGTTTATCTGTTGGCAGGATATGTCATCGGGTTTGCGGTTTATTATCTTGCACCGAATCTGCTTAGATATCTTACACTAGAACCGTATTATATCCTGCACGGGCAGATCTGGAGGATTATTTCATGGGTACTGATTCCACCGACGGGAAGTCTCTTTTCGCTTTTCTTTTTAGTACTTTTGTACTATTCACTGGGGACAGCCCTGGAGCGGACATGGGGGACATTCCGGTATAATGTCTATATTTTTTCCGGTATTTTCTTTACTGTGATCGCTGTATTTATTTTATACGGAGTATTTTATCTTATTTATGGAGTTGCACTTCCGATGTCCAGCATCGGACTGATCAGCACGAATTATATTACGATGTCGATCTTCCTGGCATTCGCTTCAATTTATCCTGATATGGAAGTGATGCTTTACTTTATTCTGCCGATTAAGATGAAGTGGATGGCACTTGTCTATGCAGCAATGGCACTGTATTATTTCTTCACAGGAAGCCTTGCAGTAAAAGTTGCGATCGGAGCTTCTTTACTTAATTTTGTGATCTTTTTCTGCTCCAGCAGAAATATAAAAAGATTTGGACCGAAGGAACAGGCACGTAAGGCAAAGTTCCGGCAGCAGTCCAGACCGCATATGACTTATTCTAATGGGGCAAGACACCGTTGTGCAGTATGTGGAAGGACAGAACTGGATGATCCGAACCTTGAGTTCCGGTTCTGCTCCAAGTGTAATGGAAATTATGAATATTGTCAGGATCATCTTTTTACGCATGAGCATGTAAAGTAAGAAACCGACAGAAGAGATGGAGCTGAAATCTGAGCTGTTGTCAGAACCGGCTCCATGAAGATGATACAGAATCTGATACAAATAAAAGAGTAATTTAATTATGAAAAGGAGAGAGAGTTTCTATGAAAAAGACGAAAGTAGTATGTACGATGGGACCCAATACGAATGATAAAGAACTGATGAGAAAGCTGATCCGGAATGGAATGGATGTGGCACGTTTCAATTTTTCCCACGGAGATCATGCAGAGCAGAAAAGCCGTATGGATCTTCTGAAGGAGCTTCGTGAGGAGGAGCATTCTAATGTTGCGATCCTGCTGGATACCAAAGGACCGGAGATCCGTACCGGACTGCTGAAGGACGGAAAGAAGATCATGCTGGAGGCCGGAAAGAAATTTACGCTTACGACAGAAGAGGTGGCAGGAGATGAGAATATCGTATCTATTTCTTATCCGGGACTGATCAATGATGTGAGCAGGGGAAAGACAATCCTGATCGATGACGGACTGATCGGACTGAAAGTAGTCGAGAAGAAAGAAAAAGAACTGATCTGTGAGATTATCAACGGTGGAGAGCTTGGTGAGAGAAAAGGTGTGAATGTGCCGAATGTACCGATCCATCTTCCGGCGATCACAGAGAAGGATAAAGAAGATATCAAGTTTGGTGCAGAGCAGGGAATTGATTTTATTGCAGCATCCTTTGTGAGAAATGCAGAGTGTATCCTGGAGATCCGGGCTTATCTGAAGTCTCTCGGAGCACCGTTCATTCCGATCATTGCAAAAGTTGAAAATTCAGAGGGAATTGACAATATTGATGAAATCATCCGTGCAGCAGACGGTGTTATGGTTGCCCGTGGAGATCTCGGTGTGGAGATTCCGGCAGAGGAAGTTCCATATTTGCAGAAGATGATCATTCAGAAGTGTAACAGTCACTTTAAGACAGTTATTACAGCAACCCAGATGTTGGATTCCATGATTCGGAATCCACGTCCTACAAGAGCCGAGGTAACAGACGTTGCCAATGCTGTTTATGACGGAACAGATGCAGTGATGCTTTCCGGTGAGACTGCACAGGGCAAGTACCCGGTGGAGGCACTTCAGATGATGGTTCATATCATTGAAAATACAGAGCAGCACTTAGATTATGAGGAGATGCTTGAGAAGGAGTATGGTCATTTAAAGAGCGGTGTATCCAGTGCCATTGGATATTCCTCCGTACTTGCTGCTGCAAATCTGAATGCAAAGTGTATTCTGACGCCAACTGTTTCGGGTGCAACTGCAAGGGTGGTTTCCAATTTAAGACCGAGACAGGAGATTCTTGGAATCACACCGAACGAAAGAACTTTAAGAAGAATGTCCATATACTGGGGAGTCAGACCGCTGAAGTCTCTGGAGCATGACAATACGGAGGATATCTGCGAGAATGCTATGGAGCTTGCAAAAGTAAAGAAGTATGTAGAGCAGGGGGATGTAGTTGTCCTGACGGCAGGAATCCCTTCTCCGAATGTAGGAAAAGAAAGAAGTTATACAAGCAATATGATGCGAATTGCTACGATCGACTGATCTCGGGAAGACAATGATAGAATGAAACCCTTACAGTTCTTCAATAAAAAGAAGAGCTGTAAGGGTTTTTGTCTGCTATATAGGTTCTTAGTTCCCCTGTGCCGGATATTCTACAAGATCCAGCACAGAGTTATGGATCAGATAATCATAAACTTCAGCCAGTTCTTTTGGTTCATAAGCGACATCATGAGTTATGGCGTATTTGATAGAATCAGCCAGCCCGAAGGTATAAAATCTTGCAAGACTCTCTTTGGTCAGAATCTTCAGACGGGAAGGAGCTTTCAAAGGATATTTGTTGAACAGGAAAAAGATCAGTTCATAAATAAACTGGAACATCTGCTCTTCAAAAGAATTTGGACCTTCGATCAGGTACAGCTTTTTATAAAATGCCCGGTCTTTAGAAAGACAGGAACAGAGAAGCAGAAAAATATCATTTTCCAGGTGATTTTCAATGAGTACGTCGATTTTTTCCCTGATCTCTTTTTGGAGAATATATTCAAGAATCCCGTATTTATCCTGAAAATGCTTATAAAAAGTAGGACGTATGACACCGGCACCGTCAGTGATCATTTTGATCGTTATCTTATCAAATGGAATCTTAAGGATCAGTTCTCTGAAAGATAGAGTCAGCAAATCTTTGGTAAGTTCTTTTTTATTTTCCATATGTCATCCCATTCCTTTCCGTAAGTCTGCTTTGCAGATTATACCATAAAACTTAAAAGGAAGAAAGTTCAAAGGATACAAAATTTCAAAAATGTAGCCTGTCCAATACAAATCTCAAAAAATGTCTGATCAGAGATACAGTTTAAAAAAGCTGATTCTTAATGAAATAAAAAAAATAGAGTAGAATATCTGGAAAAGGAGGAAATTTCAAAAGGCATAGCTGAAAGGAGAAGATTATGTCATGGATTGAAATTATTTTAATCGGTGCAGGTCTTTCGCTGGATGTTTTTGCATATGCATTATGCAGAGGTGCTGTAGTTGGTGAAATTGACAAAAAAAGCCTGGTGATTCTGGGAGGCGGGTTCACGCTCTGGAATCTGATCAGCCTGACGGCTGGAAATTTTGTGGCAAAGATACCGGTTGTTTCAAAAAATGCAGAGTATGCGGCCAATGACTGGAAATATATATCGGTTGCGATTTTTCTTGGACTGGGCATTTATCTCATCATCAAAGCGGCAAGAGGAAAAGAAATAGAAGAGCGAAAGGCAGAAAGACTGGAATCGAGGCAGTTTGCAATGTGGATGGCAATTACCAGCCTTGATGTATTTATAGCAGGAATTGGATTTGGATTCCTGGATACAGTTTTTTTTAAGACGTTTATAGTGATCCTTCTGATCACTCCGGTCAGTGTGATTGCCGGACTATATGCCGGATGGTGGGCAGGGTGTCAGGCAAGAAAGAAAATTGTGGCAGTTGGTGGCTGTCTGCTTCTGATCGGAGGAATTGAACTTCTGATTCGGCTGACGTAAGAGGCAGGAAGGACAACGATAAGAAATCAGGATACTATAAGAAAGCTGGTATATGCTGATAAAATAGAAGGGTAAATTGAGAAAAAAAGACGAAAGAAAGGACCGGGAACTTCCGGAGAAAAGGTGAAAAAAATGGCAGGTTTAAAATTTCAGGCACAGAGAGCAGCATTCAGCGTGGCAGCAGATGCAGTTTTAAAGTATGTAAATAAGAATGACGACAGAACAAAAGCACTTCTGAAGGTTGTAGATCTGACGGAAAGTTTCGCAAAAGACCGGTTTAAACCGGAGTCATATGAAGCAGCAAGAAAAATGATCCAGGATCCTGAAAATAAGTGGATGCAGTATCTGAACCGTTTATTTGATGAGGTAAGCCCGAATGTATTAAAGACGACAGCACTGAACCTTGGATTTGATGCAATGCTTTATGGAACCAAAGTGATGCATGAGGCAAGAGAAAAATATCAGTGTAATGTACCGTGGCTGATCCTGATGGATCCGACGAGTGCCTGTAATCTGAAATGCACTGGATGCTGGGCAGCAGAATACGGACATTTGCTGAATCTGTCTTTTGAAGATATGGATCGTGTGATCACGCAGGGAAAGGAGCTTGGTATTTATCTGTATATGCTTACCGGCGGAGAACCGCTTGTGAGAAAAAAAGATATTATCCGGTTATGTGAGAAGCACAATGACTGCGAATTCCATGCATTTACGAATGGAACGCTTGTAGATGAAGAATTTTGTAATGAGATGGAACGGGTAGGAAATCTGACTCTTTCCATCAGTCTGGAAGGATATGAGAAAGTTAATGATGGTCGTCGTGGAAAAGGTGTCTATGAAAAAGTCATGCATGCGATGGATCTTCTGAAGGCTCATGGACAGATCTTTGGAACATCGATCTGCTATACAAGAGCCAATATTGAGACGGTTACATCCGATGAATTTCTGGATATGATAATTGAAAAAGGATGCCGTTATGCATGGTATTTCCATTATATGCCGGTTGGAAATGATGCGGCAGTAGATCTGCTTCCGACAAAAGAGCAGAGAGAGTATATGTATCATCGAGTAAGAGAAATCCGTGGCTTTACCGGTGGAAAGCAGATTTTTGCATTTGATTTCCAGAACGACGGAGAATATGTTGGAGGATGTATTGCAGGAGGCAGAAATTACTTCCATATCAATGCAAATGGAGATGCAGAGCCATGTGTATTCATCCATTATTCCAGTGCCAATATTAAAGAAGTCAGTGTACTGGATGCATTACGCCAGCCATTATTTATGGCTTACCATAATAACCAGCCATTTAATAAGAATCATCTCCGTCCATGCCCGATGCTTGAAAATCCTGAAAAATTACAGCAGATGGTACATGAGACCGGTGCAAAGTCAACCGATCTTCAGTCACCGGAGAGCGTAGAGCATCTTTGTGGAAAATGCGAACAGTACGCATCAATATGGAAAGAGAAAGCGGATGAACTGTGGGAAAAATCAGGAAAAGCAGAGAAAGAAGAAAAAAAAGCCTGAAATGAAGGCTGCAGAAAAAGAAAGCTGTAGAAGAAAAAAGCTGTAAAAGAAAAAACGGTAGATAAAAAATGGTGTGATCTGAAAAGTGGGATCACACCATTTTGCTGTTATCAGTTTGCTGAAAGAATTGATTTTACATGTTCGACTTCTTCACGAGTGGCTTTCTCTGCCGGAACATAGTAACTTTTTTCACGGGCGATCTGATACAGCTTTTCCTGTGACATCTCGCACTGGGAGCGGATCTGCTTAAGACACTGCTTAAGTTCCTTATTTTCTGTCTGTGGGATCATATCCCCGAACATTTTTAATTCACCGTTGACACCGGTGAGGGCATCGGCAACCATTGTCTTTTCGTTCATGATCATTCCTCTTTTCTATTTCATTTTGGAGTTCCCTGCTGAAATTTTATGCTGTGGACTGAAGCTGTTTATAAAAATTTCATCAGTTCCTGCTTATTTTTCATTGCGGAATCTGCCGCATCCTGAAATAATTTTTTGACTTCCGGGTCTTCTGTCTGAGAAGCGTAGTCTGTCATTTTTGAATAAGTTGTTGCATATCCGCCAATCAGATGGCGGAGATTCTGCAGATCGAGAATGGATATCTCTCCCATGGTTTACTTCCTCCTTGTCAGTCAGTTTTAATTGCGAAGCATACGATCAAAAGATCCGGTGGATCTTTTTCGGTACGGGAATAGTATGGTTTATTTTGCAGAAATTATTCACCGGAAACAGAACAATGTTCTACAAAATTTTTAAAAAGTGTCCGCATTTCAGGAGAAGTGCGGAACATACATTCAGGATGCCATTGGACACCGACACCAAAAGGATAATCTTTCAGTTCGATCGCTTCAATCGTTTCGTCACAGGCACGGGCAGTGACTATGATGCCTTTTCCGGTGAGATTGACAGCCTGATGGTGGAAACTGTTGACATAGAGAGAAGTTCCGAGACATTTCCGTAAATGTCCTGTCCTGCCGATACGGATTTTATGACTGATATCACTGCGAACATCGGTTTGTTGCATATGATCCAGTGTCTTTCCGGGAATCAGAGAAAAATCCTGCCAGATCGTCCCACCACAGGCAACGTTCAGAAGCTGCATTCCCCTGCAGATGGCGAAGACAGGTTTACGGGAAGAAAGAATCTGTCTCATCAGATGCAGTTGAAAAATATCGGTAGAGATGCTTGTACGTCCGTTCCCGGGAAGAGGGGATTCACCAAAAAGGAGCGGTGTGATATCGCCGCCTCCGCAAAAGAGAAATCCATCACAGAGGGAAACATACTGATTCAGCAGATCTTCTGAGCGTACCAGAGGCAGAAGAAGGGGAAGTCCATGAGAATACCGGACAGACTAGATATAAGGATTGGAGACAAACTGATGATTTCCCTCCAGTCCGCAGATGACGATTCCGATTTTTGGCTGCATAAAGATCCTCCTGTTCTGATGACTGCCGGTGTCCGGCAAAAATTCTGTTATGAAACTGTGGATTATGATGTATGATAGAGTATGAAAGAAATGAAAAAAATATACATAGGACTGAGGTGAGTGTCATGAAATGGATGGATATGCATTGTGATACAGTAAGTGAATTATTTAGAAAGAGAAGTGAAGGAACGCTTTGGAAAAATAAATTGTGTGTGGATATCGAGAGATTGAAGAAAAGTGATTCTGTTGCACAATTTTTCGCATGCTATGTAAATGCAGCGGAATATCCGGGATGGGAAGAAGCTTTTGATGCAGCAGAAAAACTGATCCAGTCGGTGCATGAAGAGGAAGCGAAAGAATTTTGTGTTGCAGGATCAGGGGCAGAACTGGAAGCAGCGGAGCAGGCAAAGAAGTATGCAGGGATACTTACGGTAGAAGAAGGTGGTGTGCTGAACGGAAAAGCAGAACGGGTGGAACAGCTTTATGAACAGGGCGTCAGATTACTCACCCTGACCTGGAATTATGAGAACTGTATCGGCAGTCCCAACAGCAGAGAT
>OLQY01002391.1_pt1 | contig 12047 bp, 9 predicted proteins | sample 1672851 | NCBI WGS metagenome assembly OLQY01 (sample SAMEA3136730, study PRJEB25190) | human gut metagenome | reverse complement strand
TGCCCGCTGCGTTTGGGAAGGGGCGAGGTCTTTAGACTTCGCCTATTTCACTAATTTACTTCTGCCATATAGTCTCGTATAGCTTGCGATTTCTTCTTCAAGTTCTTTAGTAAACTGTTCTTTTGTTAAACGCCATTTCCAATTTCCGCCTAGTGTTGAAGGTGTATTGATTCGAGCATGGTTATCTAATCCTAACCAGTCCTGTATTGGCAGGATACACCAATCCGCAACACTTTGCATTGCCAAGGCTATACTTTTTCTCAATAATAGTTTATCATCATTAGCATTTGTACATAAATATTTTTTAAAGGTTTCTTTTTCTTCTGGCTGTATAGAAGAAAACCATCCCATCATTGTTTCATTATCGTGAGTTCCTGTATATACTACACAGTTTTTATCGTAGTTATGAGGAAGATAATCATTTGCACCACTAGAATCTCTAGAGTCAAAAGCAAACTCTAAGATTTTCATACCCGGAAAACCACATTTTGTTACTAATTTTTTAACTGAATCTGTTAGATAACCTAAGTCCTCTGCGATAATATTTAGATTTCCTAAATGATTCTTTATTTCTTCAAACAAAGCATATTCAGGGCCTTTTTCCCATCGCCCTCGTCTTGCATTTTTATCTCCATAAGGTATGGAGTAATATTCATCAAAGCCTCGGAAATGATCAATCCTAACAACATCATAGATTTCTGTACAATAACGAATTCTTTCAATCCACCATTGATAGCCTGTTTTTTGATGTTCTTCCCAGCGATATAATGGATTTCCCCATAACTGACCATCTGCAGAGAATCCATCTGGAGGAACTCCTGCTACAGCTTCTGGCCTTCTTTCTATATCTAATTGAAATAAATTTGGATTAGCCCAGGTATCTGCACTATCATAAGCAACATAAATTGGAATATCACCAATTATTTCTATTCCATTTTTATTCGCATATGCTTTTATTTTTCTCCATTGTATCCAAAATAGATATTGAATAAATTGATAAAACTTAACTTTCTGTTCTAATTCTTTTCGCTGTTTCTTTAAGGCATCCTCTTTTCGCAAACGAAGATCATCTGGCCAATACTCCCATGATTTTCCTTCTAAAGAATCTTTGATAGCCATGAAAAGCGAATAATCTTCTAGCCAGCTACTTTCTTTTTCACAGTAATTTTGGAAATTCTTATCATGTTCAATATCACTTCGTTCATAAGCTTTATATAATAAGGAAAATCGTGTTTCATATAAATATAAATAATCTACTTCTTTTTCATGAATATTTTTTTCCGGTAATTCTTCTTTGGTAAGCCATCCCAACTCTACCAGTTCATCCAATGATATAAAGTAAGGATTTCCCGCAAAAGTTGAAAATGACTGATAGGGAGAATCCCCATACCCAGTAGGTCCTAGCGGTAAAATCTGCCAATAAGATTGCCCTGCTTTTTTTAAATGATCTATAAACCGATATGCTTCCTGATCAAAACATCCAATGCCATAAGAGCTTGGCAGTGATGCTATCGGAAGCAGTATTCCACTTTTTCTCATATCTATTCCTCCATAAATATCGCGAAATGATTAGGTACTACTCTTCATTTTTACCTTTTAATACATTTTGATGCTTTCACATTCTTTCACTACATTAAAATCTCAAACATCATGTTTCCTTATAAAAAGAGCTTTCCTATCTCATAGTAAAATACAAAGGAAACCTATGATAAAACATGTTGCTCTATAAATAATGAGATTATTCACGAATCTATTATAAAGTGTAATGGAAACGTTTTCAACTCGTTCATAGAGTTAGTATATATATAGTTTCATCTTTTTGCGCAATATTTTATGCAAATAATTGCATAAAATTGCACAATAGTTTACGCAATTATGTTGACATATCTCTTTCTAGTTTCTACAATGAAGGAGAAGAAGGTGTTATTATGGCTGTAACAATCAAAGATGTAGCTAAACTTGCAAAAGTATCTTGTTCTACTGTTTCAAGAACTTGTAGAAATCATCCGTCCATATCTGAAGAAACTAAAAAAAGAGTTCGTGAGGCAATGGATACTTTAGGTTATGAACGGGATTCTGTTATTCAACAGGAAACTCATACGATTGGAGTTGTTTTTCCAATGTCTCCACAAAACGAAATATATGCCAATCCTTTTTATTTGGAGGCAATACGAGGAATCGGTCAATATTGTAATCATAAACGATATACTTTGACAATCATCACAGGTGCAGATGAGCATGAACTTATAAAAAGTATTCGAACCGCAAAAGCCGATGGTTTTATCTTTTTATATTCAAACATTGAAGATACTATCATGGATTACATGTATGAAGAAAATTTATTATTTGTGCTTATTGGTAAAGCTACCCGTTTGATCAATGATACTATTTATGTTGATAATGATAATGTACAAGCAGCAAGAGAAGCTTGTGAATATTTAATTAAAAAGGGGCATCAACGCATTGGTTATATTGGTGCTGATGATAATAAAGTATTTTCTAATGATCGTAAAGCAGGATATCTTTTAGCTTTAACTTCTAACAATATTCCTTATCGTGATGATTATTGTCTAAGTTTAACATCTAATATAGAAGAAAATTGTATAAAAATTCAGCAGCTTTTATGTAAAGAAGATCGTCCTAGTGCCATCTTAGTCTGTGACGATATGTATGCATTATTATTAGAAAAAGAAATAAGTGTTAAAGGTTTACGTATACCTCAGGATATATCATTAATAGGTTTTAACAACTCATTATTTTCACGGATGACACATCCTCAATTAACTTGTATTGATATCAATGCTCAACAGTTAGGCATGGAAGCTGCTTCACAGCTTATTAAACATATCGAACATCCTAATTTATATGCAACTAAAATTATTGTCCCTTATCAGTTTGTGGAAAGAGAAAGTTGTATGGAATTTAATAAATAATAAATGAATATTTTATTTAAAGATTTCTTATTCTATAAATTAACTAAATTTATAGAGATGAAATCTTTTTTATTGATTAAATTTATAGTATTTTTCAATTATTACATTTATTATGTAATAATGTGTTTTATTATATAGCCATAAGATATCTATTAGTGTATTGAAGGTTAAATGACACTTTAATTTCTATGTTGAATTCATCTTTTATAGAAATTTGTCGGACAAAAAATGTATATAAACAAGCCATCAAACCTAAAATGATTATAACGATAGGGAGGAAAAGAACATGAAACTTGCTGATATTATTGCATATGTAGGAACTATAGTATTAATTATTTATTTAGTATATGAAATAAGAAATGGTAATAATCCATATAGATTATTTGAAGAAAATGAATCTGAATATTAACAATAATACTTCTCTTTATACATCACTAATACTCTTACTAAAACCTTCTTTATACTTTATGTATCAAAGAAGGTTATTTTCTTTATTATTTACTACATTTGCATCAAAAAACATAATATAGTAAATGAGAATATATATGACTTTTCAATAGCGTTATAACATCATTTACATGACTTTTCAAATTAACAAGAAAAAAAGCCAATGATTCCTCCATTGAAATCACCAGCTTTGATATTTTTTAATGTTTAAAATGACGAACTCCTGTAAATACCATTGCAATGCCATGTTCATTACATACATCAATAGATAACTGATCTTTGATAGAACCACCTGGCTGAATAATAGCTGTTACCCCAGCTTTTACTGCTTCTTCTACAGTATCTGGCATTGGGAAGAATGCATCAGAACTCATAACTGAACCTTTAGCTTTTTCCTGTGCCTGCTCAATTGCAATCTTAGCTGCACCTACACGATTCATTTGACCTGCACCAACTCCAATTGTCATATTGTCTTTTACCAATACAATGGCATTAGATTTTACATGTTTTACTACTTTCCATGCGAACAGCAATTGTTTGATTTCTTCTTCTGTTGGTTTACGATTTGTTACGCAACGTAAATCTTCTTCTGTAATTTGATGATCATCAATATCCTGTACTAATAATCCATCATTTACATTCGTTACTTTATATTTTGCATTTACACTTAATGTTGTGTCTAGCTGCAACAAACGAATATTCTTTTTCTTAGATAAGATTTCAAACGCATCTTCTACATATGCTGGTGCGATAATAATTTCCAAGAAAATCTTAGATAATTTTTCCGCAATCGCATTATTAATTGGTTCATTAAATGCTACAATTCCACCAAAAATAGACACAGGATCTGCTTCATATGCTTTATCCCATGCTTCTTCAATTGTATCCCCGATTCCTACTCCACATGGATTCATATGTTTAACACCAACTACAGCTGGCTGTCCTTCAAAATCTTTCAGGATTTCAATTGCGGCATTACCATCCTGAATATTATTATAGGATAATTCTTTTCCATGTAACTGTTTTGCATTCGCAAGTGAATATTGAGGATTCATACCTTTATAGAAAGCCGCACTCTGGTGAGGATTTTCACCATAACGTAAATCTTGAACTTTATCAAAAGTCAATGTGAATTTTTCCGGATATTTTTCTCCTGTTTTTTCTGTTAAATAAGAAGCAATCATTGTATCATAGCTTGCAGTATGACGGAATACTTTAGCTGCTAATTTTTCTCTTGTTTCTAAACTTGTTTCCCCATGTTCACGTAATTCATTTAATACAGTATCGTAATCATTAGGATCACAAATAACAGGAATATATCGATAGTTTTTAGAAGCACTTCTTAACATACTTGGTCCGCCAATATCGATATTTTCAATAATTTCTTCATGACTTACACCTGGTTTTAATACTGTTTCTTTAAAAGGATATAAGTTTACACATACTAGATCAATGTATTGAATACCTAATTCATTAATTTGCTTTACATGCTCTGGGTTATCACGTACACAAAGTAATGCTCCATGAACATTTGGATGTAATGTTTTTACACGTCCATCCATGATTTCTGGAAAACCTGTCACATCAGAAATACCAATAGTAGAAATACCTGCTTCTTCTAATGCTTTTTTTGTTCCTCCAGTAGAAATGATTTCATAGCCTAATTCAACTAGACCAGATACAAATTCCACTAGATTTGTCTTATCTGAAACACTGACTAATGCTCTTTTCATTATGCTTCCTCACTTTCTATCATTTCACATACATGCTTAATTACTTTTGGGAACATGTCATATTCCATTGCATGTACATGTTTTTCTAATTCTTCTAGTGACCACTCTGGGTCAATGATTATTTTTTCCTGATGAATGATTTCTCCAGTATCTACTCCTTCATCTACAAAATGAACGGTAACTCCTGTAAATTCTGCTTTTGCTTCATACGCATCTTGAATACTATGAGCTCCAGGGAAATTAGGAAGATATGCTGGATGTAGATTGATAATTCTTCTTGGATAAGCTTCTAGTAAAACTTTACCGATAAAACGCATATATCCTGCCAAAACAATTAACTGTACATTCTGTTCTTTTAATAGCTTTAGAATATATGTTTCATATGGTTCTTTCCCCTTATAATCCTTTGGATTAACAAACTCACATGGAATGTTCAATCGTTTAGCACGTTCTCTTGCATATGCATTTTCCTTATCCACAATTAAGATTTTACAAATCGCATTATCTAAATTTCCATTCTGAATTTCATTTATGATCTGTTCAAAATTAGAACCATTTCCACTCGCAAATATCGCAATGTTTACCATGTTAGATCCACACTTCCGCTATTTGTGACTTTACCGATGACATAAGATTCTTCACCGATTTCTTTTAATAAGCTCTGTACTTTCTCTACATCATTTTTATCAACTGCCATAATGAATCCAATTCCCATATTGAATACATTACACATTTCTTTTGTTGAAATGTTGCCATATTTCGCAATCATATCAAAGATAGGCTTATGAGGATAAGAATTGATATCAATTTCTACACCTTGCCCTTCTTTTAGCATTCTAGGTACGTTTTCATAGAATCCTCCGCCTGTAATGTGACTCATTCCCTTGATATCTACTTTTCCTAATAGATGTTTGATAGCTTTTACGTAAATTTTTGTTGGTGTTAATAATACATCCCCAAGTTTCTGATTTCCAATTTCTTCATATTCTTTATGTAAATCAAGTTTCGCATCTTTTAATAACACTTTTCTAATTAGTGAGAACCCATTAGAATGTACCCCACTGCTTGGTAAACCAATTAATACATTTCCTTCTTCAATTTTCTGTCCATCTAATAAATTGCATTTATCTACTGCCCCAACACAGAATCCTGCAATATCATAATGATTTACATCATACATATCTGGCATTTCAGCAGTTTCGCCACCAATTAATGCACATTCAGCCTGAACACAGCCATCAGCTACCCCTTTTACAAGCTGTTCAATTTTCTGTGGTTCATTTTTCCCAACTGCCAGATAATCTAGAAAGAAGATTGGTGCTGCCCCTTGTACCAAAACATCATTTACACACATTGCGACAGCATCAATACCAACTGTATCATGTTTGTCCATTTCAAACGCAATCATTAGTTTAGTACCTACCCCATCGGTACCGCTAACTAATACCGGTTCTTTCATCTGTAATGCGGATAAATCAAACATTCCGCCAAATGCGCCAATAGAATCAATTGCCCCTTTTACTTTTGTTCTTGCGACATGACTTTTTATAAGACGTACAGACTCATATCCAGCTTCTAAATCAACGCCGGCTTCTCTATATTTATCACTCATTTTTTTACCCTCTCTTTAATCTTTATTACGGAAATAATTTACACCATTTTCGAAAATATTCTGTAATTTATCTCCTTCAATATTTTTAAACAATCCATCTTCATAACGTTCACTATGTCCCATTTTACCGAAGATTCTTCCATCTTTTGAAGTAATACCTTCAATTGCATAGTAAGAACCATTGATATTAAACTCACCATTCATTGTTGGATTACCATCAAAGTCAACATACTGTGTTGCGACCTGTCCATTTTCAAATAATTCTTTCGCAACTTCTTCGCTTACCACAAATTTACCTTCTCCATGAGATACGGCAATTGTATGTGTCTGCCCTGGTGTAAAGCTTGATAACCAAGGAGATTTATTAGAAGTAATTTTTGTTGTGGCCATGTGGGAAACGTGACGATTAATATTATTTCTAAACAATGTTGGTGAATCTTCTGATAATTTAGTCACATCTCCATATGGTAATAATCCTGATTTGATCAATGCCTGGAATCCATTACAGATACCTAAGATCAAACCGTCATTTGCCAGTAAAGTCTGTACTGCCTGATTAATTTGTGGATTACTTAATACATTTGCGATGTATTTTCCGCTTCCATCCGGTTCATCTCCACTAGAGAATCCACCTACAACCATTAAAATTTGTGCAGATGCAATTTTTCCACTTAATTCTTTTAGGCTACGTTCAATACTTTCGACATTTAAGTTATTAAATACATAAATTTCTACTTCAGCTCCTGCTCTTTCAAACTGTTGCATTGTATCATATTCACAGTTCTGACCAGGGAATACAGGAATAATAACTTTTGGTTTTTCAATTGTTTTCTTAGCTTTTTTCTTTTCATCAGCTACATATTCACTAGTTTGAATATTACCTTTTTCTTCATCTACACGCATTGGATAGATGTTATTATAGCGTTCACACCATACTGCGATTGCTTCCTCAATAGAAATGCATTCTTCATTAATACGGATATTGTCATTGTTTGTTGTTTTCCCAAGCAATACAAAGGCTTCATCATGTATTTCTTTTGTACTTTCTACAACGATACTACCAATACTTATATCAAAAATATTTTCTGTTGTTTGAACTTCAACACCTAGTTTATTTCCAAAGCTCATTTTACATAAAGCTTCTGCTAACCCACCAAATTTTACTGTAGATGCTGAAATAATTGTGTGATTATGAATCAAGTCATGCACTTTTGTAAAGTTGTCTTTTAACTGTTCATAATTAGGAGTCATATTTTCATTAGGATCATGTTTTACATAGTATACATAAGATCCTGCTTTTTTAAATTCTGGAGATATAATATTTTCAGTTTTTTCCGTTGTTACTGCAAAGGTAATTAAAGTAGGTGGAACACTGATATCATTAAATGTTCCAGACATGGAATCTTTTCCACCAATCGCTGGAGTTTCAAATGCCATTTCTGCTTCAATCAATCCCAGTAATGCCTGCATTGGTTTACCCCATTTTTCAGGATCATTCTGTAAACGTTCAAAATATTCCTGATTTGTTAGACGACAAGTTTTATAATTACCACCCATCGCAACAACTCTAGCTAATGCTTCCACTACAGAATAGCTAGCACCTAAGTAAGGTGAATAAGATGAAACTTCTGGATGATATCCATGAGTCATAATACTACAAGTATTTGTGAATCCAAATACTGGCAATTTCTGTACGCTTCCTTCAGTTTCAGTTAACTGGTATTTACCTCCAAATGGCATTAATACTGTTGATTTACCAATAGATGCATCAAACATTTCAGCTAAACCGATCTGAGAAGCAACATTTGGCTGTCTTAAATTTTCTTTAATAGAAGTAACTTCACTATGGAAAGGATCTTTTGTCTGCAATCCTTCTTTAACAATTACATCTTGTAGACCACGTACACCATTTGTATCTAAGAAATCACGTGATATATTAACGATTTCTTTTCCTTGGAATGTCATTACAAGACGTCTTTCTTCGCTTACTTCTGCAACAATACAAGCATCTAAGTTTTCTTCGTAAGCTAGTTGTTTGAATTCATCAAATGTATCTTTTTCAATTAAAACTGCCATACGTTCCTGAGATTCGGAAATTGCTAGTTCAGTACCTGATAAACCACTATATTTTACTGGAACTTTATCTAAGTCGATACGTAATCCATCCGCAATTTCACCTACCGCAACACTGACTCCACCTGCCCCAAAGTCATTAGCCTTTTTGATCAAACGTGTAGCTTTTGGATTACGGAATAAACGCTGTAGTTTTCTTTCAATTGGTGCGTTCCCTTTTTGTACTTCACTAGAGCATTTTGTAAGAGAAGTATCATTATGTTCCTTACTAGAACCAGTAGCTCCTCCAACTCCATCACGTCCAGTAGCTCCTCCAATTAATACAACGATATCCCCTGGCTGTGGTTTCTTACGAACAACATTTTCTTTTGGTGCAGCCCCAACAACTGCCCCTACTTCCATACGTTTCGCAACATAACCTTCATCAAAGATTTCTTTTACATAAGTAGTTGCTAGACCAATCTGGTTACCATATGAGGAGTACCCTGCCGCAGCTCCTTTTGATATACGGCTTTGTGGTAATTTATTTGGTAATGCATCTTTAATATCTTTTGTAATATCACCAGCACCAGTAATACGCATTGCCTGATATACATAGCTTCTTCCAGAAAGTGGATCACGAATTGCCCCACCGATACAAGTACTAGCTCCACCGAATGGTTCAATTTCAGTTGGATGATTATGAGTTTCATTTTTAAACATCAATAGCCATGTTTCATCTTTACCATCCACATCAACAGTTATTTCAATAGAACATGCATTGATTTCATCACTGACTTCCATGTCATCAAGCTTTCCTTCTTTACGAAGATATTTGCCTGCAATAGTAGCCATATCCATCAATGTCATGACTTTTTGATTTCCGTGTACTTTATCACGTAAAGATAAGTATAGGTCATATGCTTTTTGAATTGTTTCCTGTAAAGCTCCTGCTTCAATCTTCACATTCTGAAGAATAGTTTCAAATGTTGTATGACGACAGTGATCTGACCAATAAGTATCTAATACTTTCAATTCTGTTAGTGTTAAATCACGATGTTCAACTTCTTTAAAATATTTCTGAATATGTTTTACATCTGCAAGTGTCATAGCCAATCCCTGTTCACTGCGCAGTTTCTGTAAGCCATCTTCATCTAATTCACAGAAACCTTCCAATACTGGAACTGGTTCAATTTCAACATCTTCTTCATTAACAAGAACAGAAAGATCTTTTTCTCTCATTTCTACTGGATTGATTAAATATTTACGAATTGTGTCCATTTCTTCATCTGAAACAGTACCATCTATCACTACAATACGTCCGCTTTTAATCACAACATCTTGTTTATTGTTCAATAACATTAAACACTGCTGAGCACTATCTGCACGCTGATCATATTGTCCAGGTAAGCATTCATAAGCAATATATAATTTTCCTTCTAAATCAATAGAATCAAATACTTCATCTGTCACTTTTTCGCTTAGAACTTTATCTTTTAATAAAGCTATATCATGGTCATCGCCATAGAATACATCATATACGTTATATAACTGTACACCTGTTAATCCCTGTAGATTTAAATTCTGTTTCAATTCATGAAACATTGAATCAGATTCTACTTGAAATGCTTCTTTCTTTTTTACATATACACGATAATTCATATTTCTTCTCCTACTCCACTTCAATTACAGAATCTTTAATTACTTTTTCTGCCATTGATTTCTTAAACTCTACCATTTTTTCTGCCATTTCTTCATCACTTAACGCTAAGATCTGTGCAGCTAGAATTGCGGCATTTTTTGCGCCGGCTTTTCCAATTGCGACTGTTGCGACCGGAATTCCTCCTGGCATCTGTACAGTTGACAATAATGAATCCATTCCCCCTAATGCACTTGTTTGAATAGGAACAGCGATTACAGGAAGAGTTGTACTTGACGCGATGACTCCTCCTAAATGAGCAGCTCCCCCTGCAGCAGCAATCATAACTTTAATTCCACGTTCTTTTGCAGTTTCTGCTAAATGAATTACTTCATTAGGTGTTCGATGTGCGCTAAGCGCATGTGCTTCAAAAGGAATACCAAATTCTTTTAATTGCTGGAAACAATTTTCCATCGTTGGCAAATCAGAACGGCTCCCCATTAAAATACTGACTACAGGTTTGTTTTTACTCATTTCTTTTTCCTCCTTCAAATAAAAAAGCACACATTGATGTTATCAACGTGTACAATAAAAAACATTTTGATTTAAATTTGTAATAGCGTATCTTCTTAAGACCATAAGTAAGACCTCCTACACAAATAAAGACGTACCTGCTTGCACTATAAGCAAACAAGTACGCCTTTGAACAAAAAGAAAGAGTAATTGTTTGCTTGTAGTCCGCTCTTTTACGGTTAGCGGCTAGAAACTCCCTGTCCATATCACAAGGTATATACAAGCTGTATGTCAATACATTTCTATTCTACTAGACTTTAGAACTATTTACAATAGAAAATTGAATTTTCTTAATTAATTTTTACATTTTATTCTAAAAAAGATATCTGTCGAATCCTTTTTTCCTCTCTTATCACAATATGATCTTCTTTTCCAATATGTCCTAACAATACACTGCTGTTAGAATCATGTAGCTTCATTCTATCCTGAATCAAGGATGAATTATAATTGGCATAACAATACTTACATCCATGTGCACAGCAATTATAGTCTCCAATATCTACTGTTTGCATACATGCACATTGTGCACGTACTCCTTTGCCTTTGATATGATCTAATGAATGATGCACTATTTTCTCTAATTCTTTTCTATCAACACATAAACCTTTTTCTATATTATATGTTCTTAAATCAATATTCTCTGCGCATGTCGTAACTCGAATATCATTCTGTTTCGCAATTGGGCCTAGAACTTTCGCAATTTCTATCATTTCTTTTTCTTCCAATTTTAACATCTGCATTGTAGATTGATTTTCTTTTGTATTTTTATATAAATCCACAAACGATATAATTATATGATTGACATATCCGTTTAACTCCTTACATAGTTTCTCAAAAGCCTTCTTATGATATTCAATCGTATATTTAGGAGTTAATAAAATTGGATCATAACGTACAATAACACGATCTTTCCCTAAACGATAAGATAACTCCTTAATAGCTTTTAATATTGCTTTCTTATTTGTAATATTACATTCAATGTCTTGATGATATGGAGTAAATGTTGCAAATGGCGGATACTTCGGTGCGCCTCTAGCGATTCAATCGGTGCATTATGA
>OLQY01002386.1_pt1 | contig 12079 bp, 8 predicted proteins | sample 1672851 | NCBI WGS metagenome assembly OLQY01 (sample SAMEA3136730, study PRJEB25190) | human gut metagenome | reverse complement strand
GCTGTAGAAACTGGACTGGGATTTAAACTTTTATACGAAGATTTATTATCTATAATTTTATCTACTTTTGCATTATCACCAAATAATATTACTCCAGCTTTATTTCCCTTAGGCATTATTTCTAATGCATTATTTATAAAACTTTCACCATTATTTTTAAAAGAACTAATACTTTCTGAAACATCTAATAAAAATACTGTTGAAATGTTTTTCCCCTTAATACTTACTGTTATATTAGCAAATGATAGCAGTAATAAAGTAAAAATAATTATTCTACTTATTAATATTAATGTATCATTTTTACTGTTACTTCTAAACTTTTTCACACTATAGTAAATAAAGAAGATAAGTATTGGAATTAATATTAAAAAGTATAAATTTCCTATATCTAATTTCATTTTTATCTCCTCCTAATTACCTTTCTTGTATAATATCCACTCAAAAGCAACTATTAACATAGCTAGTAATATGAATATTGGTGCTAAATTGATCCCACTTTTTAAGTTACTTTTGCCATCAACTATATTATCATTTTCTCCAATTGTTTCTATTGAAGTATCACTTTCACTGGAAGTTGGGAAGTTTACCGAAAAACTTTCTTTATTATCGTTTTGATTTATTTTATATACACCTAAAGCTAATTCTCCTTTTACTTCTTCGCCTGATTCTAAACTTTTAATATCTCCATTAGGGTAAGATATATTTATTTTACTTTCAAAGTCTGAAGATTTTACTACTATTTTTTCTCCAGCTTTAAAATTATTACTATATACCATTCCTGTAGAAATTAATTCTTCCCCAAGTTCATATACAAGAATCGGAAATTCTTTTTTAAGTGTAAAATCAGTTGAATGTAAATCAAAAGATAATGCTGCTATTTTTCTATTACTTAATTCACCCTTAAATCCAATAGAATTATTATCTACTGTAAGTATATTAGTACCATAATACGGCGTTTCTATTATGTTATATTCTGATAATGTAAATTGTGTATCTTCTAAATAATTAGAAACTTCTCCCTTAACAGCTTTAGCCTGACCTATTTCTCCACCCTTTAATACATTAAAGAATTCATTAGAACTAGGATTTATAAACAATATGCTTCCCTTACTTGGCATAGCCTCTGGCATCTTATTATCAAATACATAAAGGTCATACTCATCATTTCCTATTATATTAGATGCATCATTAGTTTTATAAACTTCTGTATTTTCAATAACTCCAAAGGCCTTTTCTAAAAATACATTTTCATCTGTAACTAATAATATTTTCTTTACCTTATTTTCACTAACTACATGATAATAAACATTATCCTCCATTAATATATCTTTTCTTGATAACTCCCCTTTTAAGTAATCAGAATTTAAAGCATCCAATTCAAAAGATAAAGTTTTACTTTCACCAACTTGTAGAGTTAACCCTTCTACTAAAGCTAATTCCTCACCATTATATAATGAAAAATCACCTTCATATAAACCATCTCCATTATTAGTAACATTAGCAATTACTTTAATCTTATCATCTACAAATTTATGTGAAATATTATCTATAGAAGCATTTAATCCACTATTCCCCAAATAAACTATTCTTCCATTTATATCCGAAATTGTGGCTTGTTTATCAGTAAAAATTAATGCTTCATATTCTTCTCCTATTCCATCACCTATAGCATTAACAAAGGATATTACATCATTTATATCTCCACTGCCATAGCTTTTACTTATTTTATCAATAACAGAATTGGTATTAGCTTTATTAAATTCCCCATTTAAAAGTAAATTTGAAGTTCCATCATAAGAAATAATATAAGCATTTGTTCCATCTTTAGTACTATTTAAATATTCCTTTGCAATCTCTTTCCCTTGTTCTAGCCTACTCTTATCTCCATCATATATTGCATTCATACTTGCAGTATTATCTATTACTATTATTACATTTTTATAGCTCTGCCCTCCTATACTAATAAAAGGACTCATAAGAGCTAAAATTACACTTAAAATTATTATAATTTGTAATAATAGCATTATATTTTTCTTGAATTTTTCCCATGGTGTATTGGCCCTAGTATTTTTATAAACTTCCTTCCATAATAAAGATGAAGATATGACTTCTTCTTTATATTTACGCTTTAATATGTAAAGCATTATTACTGGAGGAATAGTCAAAAGTAAAAATAATGGCCATAAATTAGTAAAGCCCATATTTCTTCCCCCTAATACAATACTTTTCTTTTACTAAATTCATTTAAAATTATTTCCTCTATATTCATAGACGAATTAACAGTTATAAGCTTTCCACCGTATTTTCTGACTAATGCCTCAATACTATCATTGTATTTTTTTAAAGTTTCTTTATAATCCTTTATTAATGCTGGTGTAACACTAAGCTTAATATTTTCACCTGTTTCGCTATCAACTAAAGTTATTTCATTATTAAATTCAGGATTAATTTCTTCTTCACATAATACTTGTACTAATATTATTTCTTGTTTTTTATAAGCTAAATATTTTAATCCCTCTTCTAAACCTTCTAATCCTGAATTATTTAAGAAGTCTGATACTACAATAGATATTCCTCTCAAATTTAAATGTCTTTTTTTAATGCTTGAGCTTAAATCTGTACTTCCATCAAAATTAATATTTTCAAGATCTCTCAATATTTTTTGAAACCCTTTATTGCCAGTGCTTGTCTTTAAATTTTCTATTACTCCATCATTCATGGTGCTTATATTAACTCTATCAAGATTATTCAATGCAATATAACTTAAAGCCGCTACTATTTTTAAAGCTGTCTCTTTTTTGTTATATTTTCCATAATCCATAGATTTACTTTTATCAATAAAAAAGTTAAATAAACCTTCTCTTTCTTCCATAAATACTTTTACAAAGAATTTATCAAATCTTCCGTAAGCATTCCAATCTATCCTTCTAAAATCATCACCTGGTGCATATTCTCTATAATCTGAAAACTCAACTGATACCCCTTTTGCTTTTGATTTTCTTCCACCTTGAGTACCTCCACTAAGCTTAAAATTAATATACATATTAATTTTATTTAGCTTTTTAAAGAAGTCCTCATTAAATATCGTTTCCCTCATTTTTTACACTACCTTTAAGTCTTCTAAAATTTTAGAAATTATATCTTCTTCATTTAATCCTTCAGTTATTGCATCAAAATTTAAGATAATTCTATGTCTTAATACTGGGTATGCCAGTTCTTTTATATCTTCAAATGATACATTTAATCTACCTTCCATTACAGCTCTAACTTTTGCTCCTGCAATAATACCTTGTGCAGCTCTTGGTCCTGCTCCTGCTTCTACATATTTTTTAGCTATCTCAGCTCCATATTCTAGTTCTGGATGGGTTGCAAGTATTAACTTTAAAGCATATTCTTTAACTGGTTCTGCAATTTTAATTTCCTTAATAATATTTCTAAGTTCTAATATTTCACTACCTTCTAGTACATTAGAAAGTTCTAACTTGTTATTAGTTAATGTTAAATCCATTATTTCTTTTAATTCATCTAAATTAGGAAATTCTACATTAAGCTTAAACAAAAATCTATCAAGCTGGGCTTCTGGAAGAGGATAAGTACCTTCTTGCTCTATAGGATTTTGAGTTGCTAATACCATAAATGGTTTTGGCATCTCATAAGTTGTTTTACCTACTGTTACTGTTTTTTCTCCCATTGCTTCTAAAAGTGCAGATTGAGTTTTAGGAGTAGCTCTATTAATTTCATCAGCTAATAAAAGATTTGTAAATACTGGCCCCTTTTCAAACTTAAATACTGTGTTATCATTTTCTTTAACTACAATATTCGTTCCTACTACATCAGCTGGCATTAAGTCTGGTGTAAATTGTATTCTAGAAAAATTTAAATCTAACACCTTTCCAATTGTTTTAACTAATTGAGTTTTTCCCATTCCAGGCATACCTTCTAAAAGTACATTTCCTTCTGCAAATATAGCTATTAATACATTTCTAATTGTATCCTTTTGCCCAATTATTCCTTTACTTATTTCTTCTTCACATCTTTTTATCTTCTTTGAAACTTCTATAATTGATACTTCATTAATTTCCATCTTTGCCACCTCATAAAATTTTCTAGTTAAATTTATTAATATTTGGATTAATTTAATTGCTCAAAATAATTTTTTATAATATCTTTTAAGCTTTGTGGTAAATTGCTATTATTAGCTCCTTCTAAAGCACTATTACTATAATCACCAATTACCTTATCGTAATCTATCTTTTCTCCACCTATATTCATCCCAGTTTGATTTTCTATTCCTTGTGAATTTCCATTTTCATTTTTATTACCAGTAAGATTCCCATCTTCACCTTCATTTCTTCCTGGAATATATATTTGCTCACCTTTAGAATTTTCTAAATCATTTTCTTTGCCTTCAGTACTACCAGTATTCCATCCCGTTCCATAACCTGCCCCTGATCCATTTCCACTTGATCCGCCTTGCCCTTCACCACTTCCAGAACCTGAGCCTTGACCATTACTAGATCCTTGTCCTTGACCTTGATTTTCTCCTGATTCTGATGATTGCGAACTACTACTTTGTCCAGTACTATTACTTATTGATTTTGAAATAGCATCAGATAGGCTTTCGCTATCAAGTTTTTTATCTAGCACTGAATTTGAAGCATTTTTCAAAGCTTCTGCTAATTCTTCATCACTCATTTCTAATGCTGCATTTTTTAAGGCTTCAGAAAGTTCACTTAGCTCTGCACTACTCATATTATTTAGTTTTTTTTGAATTTCTTCTAATTCTTTATTTATACCTTCTGTATCTCCATTCATCATTGCTTCTGCTAAATCTTTACTTTCTTCTTTTTTCATAAGCTCATTTACTAATTTATTTACATCTTTTTTAGCTGTATCTTCTTTTTCTTTATTAAATTCATCTAATAATTTCTTTTTAGCCTCTTCCAATGCTTCTTTAGCTTTTTCTGAAGATAATTTTTCTTTTTTATCTTCTAACTTTTTTTCTAAACGTTCTAAAGTCTTATTTAATTCAGACTTCTTTTCACTTTCTTTTAATTCCTTAACTGCATCTTCTAAAAGCTTTTTAACTTCTTCTTTTTCTTCCTCTGATAAATCTTCTGACTTTTCTATTTCCTTCTTTTCTTTTTCAACTTTTTCAATAACTGATTTTTGGTATTTATCAAACTCTCTTATTTTTTGTGCTTCTTTTCTTGCAGTAGTAGGCACAAACATTACTAAAATACACATAATTACTAGTGCTAAAACTAATAGTACTTGCTTTTTATCTATATTCATCTTAATATTCTTTTTTATATCAAAGTTTTTAATATGACTTACTGTATCTTGCTTTTGCGCTATTGACATATTATCATTACACTCTATAAGTCCTAATGAAGTAATAAGCCTTTCATCTAATCCTTTTGAATCCACCATAAGGGCGATTTGATTCTTTTTCGGTGATTTAATAAATCCAAAAATTAAAATAATTACTAGTCCTATTACTAATATTCCTATACAAATTTCTAAGACATAAGGAATGCTTATAAAAAGTGATATTAAAAGCAAACTAAAGATTAAGCATAGCAGAATTTTCAATCCTACTATGCTTAAATTTAATAAGAAGTTTGCTTTAATTCTTTTAGAAGCCTTATTTAAAAACATTAAAATAGCTTTATCTAAAGAATCCATTTTACTACTCCTTTACTTTTTTAGATTTACTTTTTCTTTTCTTCTTTAATGGATTAAGTTTTATTGCTGCTAAGTATATAAATAATATAGAAAGCCCTAATTGCACTGCTATTGAAATATATTCTGAATATGTGCTTATTCCAAATTCAGATATTATAGACTCAAAGCCCATACCTGATCCAACTTGATTTAATAGTAAGCTTGCAAATCCCACTATAGGGCTTAAATACACTATAGGAGATACTTTAGGTACTGTAGATGTATAATTTCCACTCATATTCATTTGGTAAACAGTCACAATAAGTATTACCCAGGTAATAACAATAATTCCTATATAAATAAGTAAAACTAATCCATATGTTAATGCTGTAGCCGCCTTAGAAGTTTTTACATATGTAGAAACAAAAACTCCTATTGAACTAACAAAAATTGTGTTAATTATAAAAAATACTACCAACCATAATATATTAGTAAGCTTAACACCACCAATTAATGCTCCTATTGCATAAAGCGGCATTGTTGAAATTATAAGAACTATAACTCTTAACGATGAAGCCGAAACCTTTCCTAGAATTATTTGTAATGGTGTCAACTTTGATGATAGCAATATGTCTAATGTTTGTTTTTCCCTTTCTGAACATATTGCAGTTGAACTTAATGCTGGAACTATGAAGAGTAACAATAAAGCTTGACCAATTGCCATTACAACATAAAATATAACCGATGATTCTAAATCTAATCCACTTGAAAATATTCTTGAATTTAATGAAGTATAATAAATCATTACTGCTATTGATAAGGCAGCTATATATGCAAATATCATAAGTGTAAATTTAATACTTCTTACTGCTATTTTACTCTCATTTCTTAATACTGGATTTACTCTCATAATTATACCTCCTCATCACTATCTGCTGTAATTTGAATGAATACATCTTCTAAATTACCAACTGCTCTACTGTAATTTAATATTGGAATATCTTTTAACACTAAGAACTTTAAAAGATTGCTTATAACTTCATCATCACCTTTTATATTAGCAGTAATCTTCTTATCATCAACCTTAATGCTATCTACATATGGTAATTCTTTAAGAGCTTTAACTGCATCCTCTTCTTTATCTAAAACAGTAAATACTATAGGTGAAGCCCCTGCTGCTCTTGTCATTATTTCATCAACAGTTCCTTGGCAAACTACAACTCCATTTTTAACTATACCAATATTAGTACATACTTCCCCAAGCTCTGGTAATATGTGAGAAGAAACTATAATTGTTTTACCCATTTCCTTTAAGTTTCTTAATATCCCCTTCATTTCATATCTAGCTCTTGGATCCATTCCTGAAGCAGGTTCATCTAAAATTAAAAGATCTGGATTATGAACAAGACACCTTGCTAAACATAATCTTTGCTTCATCCCTCTTGATAATCCATCAACATAGGCGTCATATTTATCTTCTAAATTAACTAATCTAAGTAAATCCATAGATAATTCTCTTGCTTCTTTTCCAACAATCCCATAAATTGAAGCATAAAACTCTAAATACTCAATTGCTTTTAAATTATCATAAACTCCAAAGAAATCTGGCATGTATCCAATTTTATCTTTTAATGCCTTATTATTTTTTATTGCATCTATTCCATCAACATAAACTTCTCCACTATCTGGTGATAAAAGTCCTGAAATAATCTTCATCGTTGTACTTTTTCCTGCACCATTTGGCCCTATAAAACCAAATATCTCACCTTTTTTAATCTCTAAATTTAATCCATTTACAGCCTTAAAACTTCCATATGATTTTTCAAGATTCTTTATAACTAACATTATTTCTCCACCCCTTTTATCATTAATTTTGGAGCTGCATTATTACCATCATTGCTAGCTACAATCTTTATTTGTATCTTATTATTTAAAGTATAGCTTCCATCATTTGATATCTTATAGCTTCCTGATGATAAACTAAATTTTTCATATTCATTTGTATTATAATTGTATATATAATACTCTCCATCAACTCCATATTGATATCCCCATCTATCAGTACCTGAATTAATAGTAATTTCTTTTACATCTACGTTAGTATCAATATCATATTCTAAAATTACATCACCATAACCATAAATATATCCTTCATAATAATCAAAGTTTGCTGTATCAGCTATAGAAGCAATATTGTACTCAAAATATCCTTCTGGAAAATTTAAATTTCCATCTTCATCCTTAAAATCTATATCTGCATCTTGTACTACCGCAGTTAAATCATAATTTGAAATTGATTTATTTTCTATTTTTAAACTATAATCAACCGGTAAGTCAGTAATAGCAATAATTTTTGTTTTCGCTCCAATATAATTACCATTACTTAGTAAATATAATAATGAAGAATATCTTTCTACATTTTTAAATTTCGGATCTCTCTTATCTACAGAATCATCCCATTGTGCATTATAATATTCATTTTGAATACTATCTGCATATCCTTGAATTCCATAACTATTTTTTATTTCTGCTTCTGAAATAGAAATTTGTTCTCCTGTACTTACTTCACCTAAATCCCATACACTCTGCCCAGATACTATAATTAATTTTTTAATATCATAGTCTAAATTATTTTTAATAGTTCCTTCTAAACTTCCATCTTTAATTTTTAAAGAGTTTTCTATTTTAGGTAATACTATTTCTTTTCCTGAAACCTCAAATTTATTCATTTCTGATACATTATTGGCTACTGTAAAATATGAATTATCTTTTATATATGTTGTTTTAATTTTTAAAGTTTTAGTTTCACTACTTGTATCTCCATAATAATAATAGTCATCAGAAATATACTTCATATTTAAATTTTCTTCTTTTTCTATCTTTAAATTACCTTTATTTTTACTTCCAATACCTATATATCCATTTATTTGCCCTTTTCCGTTTTCATCAGTTGATATAATATTAACTGAGTTTACTACAACATCCTTAAATTTCATCTTACTTCCTAATAAATAAATTAATATAGTAAATATTACTGCTGTTATAGGTATAAGTATCCATGTTAATTCATTTCTTTTCATCTTCTTTAAAACAACATATAAAACTATTCCAACTAAAACTGCATATGTTGCAAGTATTATTCCTAATGTTACTGGGCTTACTACATCTTGAACTGGAATATTTCTTAACATATAACTTGCTTGATAGCTTGATGAATTATAGCTGCCATTATAATCTTGTTGATAAATCTTATCAAACGTTTCTATCAACATATTTTGTAACATTAAAGTTGCATCACTACTTGATATAAAAGGCTCTAATCCTAAATCAAATGTAGTTACTAAAATAGTTCCTGCACCTCTATCTAATGAATAAACTAACTTATTTCCATAACTGTTATTTGTAACGGTTGCTCCCTCTAAAGTTATTTGTGATAATATTAAATTTAAATTTTCATTAGTAATAGCAACATTTCTTTCAATAGTTCCTTCTGAAGAAATATTTAAGAAGTTCTTATTTATGTTAGTTATTGTTTTACTTTCATTTGCACCTGTACCAATTATTAAAGTTCCACCTTCATTAACCCAATTATTTAAGGAACTATAATGATCTTCATTTAAATTGGCCATATTATAGTTATTTATTACTATTAAATCTAATACATCTATATTTAATCCGTTTTCACTCAGATAACTTTCATCTATATTAACGCAATTCATTCTTCCTACATTTGAATAAGAAGAATCAAAATAAGTTATATCTCCTAAATACCCTAATGCAGTAGCATCATCAGTTAATAATCCTGTTAGTGCATTTCCCTCACTTACTCTTCCAGAAGAAACATGAAATTTTTTTTCATATAAAACTTTATCATTTTCCACTAAACAAAGTGTTCCACTATTATTTCCATCTAAAAATTTCACTGGAATTGTTACACTTACACTTTCTCCAACTTTTGCGTAAACTTCCTTTGAATATGAGTTATATCCTCCTGCATAGTCAGATACTATCCTTAGCTCTATTTCTCCATTAAAATCTTTTTCTAAATTATTTATTTGTACAGTAACTGGCATATATTTTTGAGCCTTATATTTTCCATCTATACCATAACTTATAGTCAGATCATACTTATCATCATTTTTACTTGCATTTACCTTCATATTTGGTGCAATTAAATTAAAGATAAAGACTAATAAAATGGCACTAAATATTTTTATATTTTTTACTTTCATTCATCCTTCCCCCATTTTTTACATTATTTTACCTTTGAATATTATCCTATCATATTCTACCTTATTTTTCACTAATTATCTTTTCTTTTCCATTACAGTTTTCTTAAAAATTTCTTAAACTATTTTATATTTCATAAAAATAAATCTATATAAAAAAATATTACTGGAAATCAAATTTTCCAGTAATATTTTTCTAGAACTAAATTATATAAAATTATTTACAGTCTTAAATTTTCATAAATTATTTTTTATTTTTTACTATGGCTACACCACTTAAAATCATTAATATTCCTATTAATATAAAATTACTTCTACCTGTATTAGGTAATTTATCAATAGTATTTTGGTTTATCTCTTCTTTATTAGGTATAGTTGATGGATTAATTGGTTTATTAGTATCAACTATATTTGCTTCCTCATCTGGTATTGGCATTGGATCTAAATCTGGTATTTGTGTTGGTTTTAAATTTTTTATATTTGTAAATTCTACCGTTATTATTTGATTTGCTTCAATTTTTCCAGTTGAATTGCTTGAAGTTACTTGGTATTCTTCATTATCACTTTCAATTATTTCATACTCAACATTTGCTGGTAATCCTATTGCTTCTTTGCTTTCATTATCTCTTAGTTTAAAAATTGAAACTCCATTTTTAAACTCCATTTCTCCATACTTTCCATTTATAGTTTTATCTGAAAGTGTTACTGTATATGTAAATTCTTTTGTTTTATCTGCTGCATTTCCTGATACTTTATTCGTTACTTTCAAATCTCCACTTGAAACATCTCCATATGTAAATTCAGTCCACAAATGTGTTCTATTTGTATAAAGTCCCGTCATTTTTTGATACTTTTTACCTTTATATTCAATATCTTTTAAAGGGGAATACTGACTTGGTTCTTTTGCCCACATTATATTACTCCATATTCTGAATTCTTCATCACTTTCAGGCATATGATCTGAAACAAAAACATAATCTTGATTTCCATAAATATTATCTACTGATCCATTCATTAATGAAATTCCATCTGGTAAATCTAGTATATACATTCCATTATATTCATCAGGCTCTTCTATTCTAAAATTCCCACTATACCATTTTCCATCGCTTCCTTAAGTAAATTTAAAATCACTTTTAACTTCAATTTTATTACTTAAAGGTTCTTCTGCAAGAATAATAAAATCAGAATTAGCATACTGCATGAAGACTTCACCAAGTTTATAATTCGATATATCATTTAAGTTATTAGATGGAACTCCATAATCATACATCAATTTCCAAATTGCACTTTGAGTATTATTATAGGCTTCTTCTTCAGTAACATAATAAGAATCTGAATACATATATGCAAATGCCTCTAGTGGGTTATCAAAATTAATTAAACATATTACTGCTTTATAAAATGGGTTAACCATAATATCTGGTTTTGTTAAACTACTATTTATATTAGTTTCTTTCGTCATTAAAACATCATAAATAAATTTTAATAAAACATCTTTATTCTCACTAAAGTTATCAATAGTAAATTTATGATGTCCTAATTCTGGGAATGCCTATACAAGAATAGGATCTGGCTTTAACATATCATTAAATTCTTCTTCAGAAGGAATATATCCATCTTTATCTTCAATAATTTCGTAAAGTCTCATTCCATTATAAGGATATCCCATAAAAAGAATCTTTTTCAAATTTTTAATCATTTCATCATAATTTTGAATATCCTTTGAATCAAGGTACCCATATACATAATCTGGAATCTGTTGTCCATTTTCTGTTATGTGTGGCCAATTAAGTTCATTATTCATACAATAAACAACAATATCTTCTTGAGTGTTTTTAGGATCTTCAATATAATGAATACCATCATAAAATATTATTTTACATAATGTCCCATCTGCAAAGGTACTTTTTGATATAAGTGTTATAAACATACACAAAAAAATCATTCCTGAAATTAATCTTTTTAGCTTTTTCATATTATTTACTCTAACTCCTTTAAATCTAAATATTAATTTCTTATTCTCAATACAAATGAAATATTTTTATTTACTATCCTTTTATTCCAATATTTAATAAAAGGGGTTATACACTAATATTTAGTGTATAACCCCTTAATTTAAACTATTTTGGAGGCGCCACCCAGATTTGAACTGGGGAATAAAGGTTTTGCAGACCTCTGCC
>OLQY01002375.1_pt1 | contig 12142 bp, 10 predicted proteins | sample 1672851 | NCBI WGS metagenome assembly OLQY01 (sample SAMEA3136730, study PRJEB25190) | human gut metagenome | reverse complement strand
AAAAGTTGTTATGGTAGAAAATTATAATGTTACAGCAGCAGAAAAATTAATACCAGCTTGCGATATATCTGAACAAATATCATTGGCATCAAAAGAAGCAAGTGGAACAGGAAATATGAAATTTATGTTAAATGGTGCTTTAACACTTGGAACAGAAGATGGTGCTAATGTTGAAATACATGAACTTGTTGGTGATGAAAATATATTCATATTCGGAGAAAGTAGTGAAACTGTAATTGAACATTATAAAAATGGTGACTATGATCCATTGGATTTCTATATAAAAGATAAAAATATTAAAGAAGTTGTGGACTTTATTGTTAGCGATGAAATTATGAACATAGGTTGTGAAGAAAATCTTATAAGATTATATAAAGAAATATTAAGAAAAGACTGGTTTATGGGTCTATTAGACTTTAAATCATATTGTAATAAAAAAGAGGAAGCATTTAAAGAATATGAAAATAGAGAAAGTTGGGCTAAAAAAGCATTGATTAATATAAGTAAATCAGGATATTTCTCTTCTGATAGAACTATAGAAGAATATAATAAAGACATCTGGAAACTGAAGTAATGAGAAAAGTGGTTATATTACAAATGAATAATATGTATATATAACCACTTTTATATAAATTAAATAATATGACAGACTTTGTTGATTTTTTAAGCAAAGGGTGTTACTATTTTAGTACTAAGCAGGGAAAACGTTGCCGGAAACGTTACCGTTTTAACCCTGAGAGTATATTAAAAGTATATAAGGGGGAAATATCGCTATGAAATTTAAAAAGTATTTAACAATTGCTTTATCTGCAGTTATGGTAACTGCAGCACTAACTGGTTGTAGCTCATCATCAGATAAATCTTCAACAGATGATAAAGGTTCAGTTTACTATTTAAGCTTTAAACCAGAACAAGAAGACCAATGGAAAAAGGTTGCAAAAACTTATGAAGAAGAAACTGGTGTAAAAGTCAAAATAGTAACAGCAGCTAGTGGTAAATACGAGGAAACATTAAAATCTGAAATAGCAAAAGATGATGCACCTACATTATTCCAAATAAACGGACCTATTGGTTATCAAAATTGGAAAGAGTATACAGCTGATTTAAAAGACACTGAATTATATAAACATTTATTAAATCAAGATTTAGCTATAACTGAAGGTGATGGAGTATATGGTATACCTTACGTTGAAGAAGGTTACGGAATAATATACAATGAAGCGATAATGAATAAATATTTTAAATTAGATGGTGCAAAAGCAAAATCTATAGATGAAATAAATAACTTTGATAAATTAAAAGAAGTTGCAGAAGATATGCAATCTAAAAAAGATGAATTAGGAATAAAAGGTGTATTTGCTTCTACATCATTAACTCCAGGGGAAGATTGGAGATGGCAAACTCACTTAGCTAACCTTCCTATATACTATGAATATAAAGACAATAATGTAAAAGATGAAGATAAAATAAGCTTTAAATATTCAGATAACTACAAAAACATATTTGATTTATACATAAATAATTCAACTTGTGAACCTAAATTATTAGGAAGCAAAACAGTTACAGATTCAATGTCTGAATTTGCTTTAGGACAATGCGCTATGGTCCAAAATGGTAACTGGGGATGGAGTCAAATAGCAGATGTTAGCGGAAATACAGTTAAAGAAGATGATGTTAAATTCTTACCTATATACACAGGTGTTAAAGGTGAAGAAAAACAAGGTCTTTGCATAGGTACTGAAAATTACTTCTGTATAAACAAAGAAGCTTCAGAAGCTGATCAAAAAGCAACTCAAGACTTTATAAACTGGTTATTTACTTCAGATAAAGGTAAAGATTATGTTACTAATGAATTAGGATTCATAGCTCCATTTGATACTTTCTCTGATAAAGAGGCGCCACAAGATCCTTTAGCTAAAGAAGTTATAAAATATATGAAAGATGACAACTACTACAACATAGATTGGAACTTCACAACATTCCCAAGTCAACAATTTAAAGATGATTTCGGTGCAGCTTTACTTGAATACTGCAACGGAAATAAAACATGGGATGATGTTAAAAAACTAGTTGTTGATGAATGGGCAAGTGAAAAAGAATTAACAAAATAATTAAATTAAAAATTAATTTAGTAATTTAGCATACAGATAAGCCATAAATAACGAATACCGTGGAGAATGACTAAAACATTCTAAATTGCAAATTAGGTATACATATTATTTATGGCTTATTGTTTAAGTAATAGAACATCAGGAGGTGTAACATGCAAAAGACATTAAAAAAATACTGGCCTGTATTTGTATTACCAACTCTTATAGCATTTGCAATTGCTTTTATATTGCCTTTCGTGATTGGACTTTATTTATCATTTTGTGATTTCACAACTATAACAAATGCCACATTTACAGGGTTTGAAAATTATAAAACTGCATTTGCAGCAGGTCAAAATTTCTTATATTCATTTAGTTTTACAGCATTGTTTACTGTAATTTCTATAGTAACAGTAAATGTAATTGCATTCGTATTAGCTTACTTTTTAACTAAAAAGTTAAAAGGAACAAACTTCTTCCGTACAGTATTTTTTATGCCAAACTTAATCGGTGGTATAGTTTTAGGTTATACATGGCAAACAATGATAAATGCTTTTTTGGCAAGATACGGAACAACATTAGTAGCTGATGCGAAATATGGATTTATCGGATTAATTATCCTTATGAATTGGCAAATGATAGGATACATGATGATTATATACATAGCAGGTCTTCAAAACGTACCTACAGAATTAATTGAAGCAGCAAAAATAGATGGTGCGAATAAATGGCAAACATTAAAAAATGTAACAATACCAATGGTAATGCCATCAATAACAATCTGTCTGTTCTTGACCTTATCAAACAGTTTCAAATTATTTGATCAAAACTTAGCATTAACAAATGGGGCACCAATGCATAATACAGAAATGCTAGCTTTAAATATAGTTAACTCATTCTATGGAAGAGTTGGATTTGAAGGTGTTGGTCAAGCAAAAGCAGTTATGTTCTTTGTTATAGTAGCTTGTATTGCACTTGCTCAATTATATTACACTAGAAATAAGGAGGTAGAACAATAATGCAAGCGACAGTATCTAAAAAAAGTACTAAAGAAACTAAGCCAAAAACAAAGAAGAATGTTGGTAATACTGTGATATTCTTAATACTTTGTGCATTAGTAGTTGTATTCTTAGCACCGATTTTATTTATAGTTATAAACTCATTTAAAGGAAAATTCTTTATTAGTGACAACCCATTTGCTCTACCAACAAGCCAAACTTTTGTAGGACTTAGCAATTATATAAATGGACTAGAAAAGACAGGATTTTTAAGTGCTATAGGTTGGTCATTCTTTATAACAATAGGCTCAGTTGCAGTAATATTATTTTTTACATCAATGACAGCTTATTACATAACAAGAGTAAAATCTAAATTCACAAGTGTATTATATTACTTATTTGTATTTTCAATGATAGTACCTTTCCAAATGGTTATGTTCCCTATGGTAAAACTAGCTGATATATTACATTTAGCAAATCCAGTGGGAATGATAATACTATACTTAGGTTTCGGTTGTGGATTATCAATATTTATGTTTAGTGGTTTTATAAAATCAATACCATTAGAAATAGAAGAAGCAGCTATGATAGATGGCTGTAATCCTCTTCAAACTTATTTCCACATAGTATTACCAATATTAAAACCTACAGCAATTACAGTAGCAATATTAAATGCAATGTGGATATGGAATGACTATCTATTACCATATTTGGTTATAGGATTATCAACAAAATATAAAACTATTCCAGTTGTAATACAAATGTTAGTTGGTTCAAATGGAAATAGGGATATGGGAGCTATGATGGCTATGTTAGTTTTAGCAATTATACCAATTATAATATTCTATTTAATTTGTCAAAAACATATTATAGAAGGTGTTGTTGCAGGAGCTGTTAAAGGATAGAAAAATAGACTTAAAGGGGGATCACAATGAGAAGAAATGGATTTTTATTACCTATATCCAGTTTGCCTTCAAAATATGGCATAGGGAGTTTTTCAAAAGAAGCATATGAATTTGTAGATATTTTAGAAGAGGCAGGCCAAAAAATATGGCAGATATTACCTCTGGGGCCTACGGGATATGGTGATTCTCCATATCAGTCATTTTCAACTTTTGCAGGTAATCCATATTTCATAGATTTATGTGAATTAATAGAAGAAGGTCTCCTATCAGAAGATGAATGTGATAGTTATGATTGGGGAGATGATGTAGAGTATATTGACTATGAAAAAATATACTTATCTAGATTTAAAATATTAAAAAAAGCTTATAAAAGAAGCAAAATAAATGAAGATAAAAAATTTATAGCTTATTGCAAATATAATAAATGGTGGCTAGAAGATTATGCACTATATATGGCAATAAAGGATTCTTTAGGCGGAATTTCATGGTTAGAATGGGATGAAAATTTAAAGCTGAGAGACAAAAAAACTTTATCGAAATATAGTAAAAAATTAAATGAAGAAATTACATTTTATAAATATACTCAATACTTATTTTCTAGTCAATGGAATAAATTAAAAGTTTATGCTAATAAAAAGGGAATATCTATAATCGGGGATATACCAATATACGTTGCACTAGATAGTGCTGATACATGGGCAAATCCAGAATTATTCCAATTGGATAAAGATTTAAATCCTATAGCTGTTGCAGGTTGTCCACCAGATTCTTTCTCAGAGGATGGACAATTATGGGGGAATCCGTTATATGATTGGGAATATCACAAATATACTAATTACAAATGGTGGATAAAAAGGATAAAATATTGTTATAATTTATATGATATCGTTAGAATCGATCATTTTAGAGGATTTGATGAATATTTTTCAATACCTTATAAAAGTAAAACAGCTGTAAATGGAACATGGGAAAAAGGTCCTGGAATAGAATTATTCGAGCAATTGAAAAAAGAATTAGGCAATGTAGATATAATAGCGGAAGATTTAGGATTTCTAACTGAATCGGTTAAGAAACTTCTTAAAGATACAGATTATCCAGGAATGAAAATATTACAGTTTGCTTTTGATTCGAGAGAAGAAAGTGATTATTTACCTCATAACTATAATAAAAATTGTGTTGTTTATACAGGAACACATGATAATAGCACAGTTAGAGGTTGGTACAAAGAAATAGATGATTTAGATAAAAAAATGTGTATGGATTATATTAATAGTGATGATTCAGACGAAGAAAATATAAGTTGGGATCTTATATGTATAGCAATGAGAAGTGTTGCAGATACATGTGTAATACCAGTTCAAGATTTCTTGGGACTTGATGAATCAGCTAGAATAAATACACCATCAACATTAGGGGACAACTGGAAGTGGAGAATGACATTAGGATGTTTTTCCCAAGAATTAATAGATAAAATAAAAAGATTAACTAAGATATATGGAAGAATATAAATTGAATAGCTCATATGATTGATTAAAAAAAGAGAATATGTATGGAAAGGAAATTTTTATATGAAGACTATCACAATAAAGGATATAGCAAAAGAATGTGGTGTCGGCGTTAGTACTGTCTCAAGAGCTATTAATAACCATCCGGATATTAGTGATGAAACAAAAGAAAGAATTATGAAAGTTATAAGGGAAAATAACTTTACCCCAAATAGTACAGCTAGAAACCTAAAATTTACACAAACAAAAACCATAGCAGTTTTAATAAAAGGTATAGAAAATCCATTTTTTCAGAAAATGTTAAAAGTATTTGAAGAGGAAATACAAAACAAAAAATATACTTTTTTATTACATAGAGTAGATTCAAATCAAGATGAACTAGAGGTTGCACTGCAATTAATAAAAGAAAGAAAATTAAAGGGAATTATCTTTTTAGGAGGATGCTTTTCACATGATGAGAAACGATTGAAACAGATAACGGTACCTTTTGTATTAAGTACAATATCTATATTTGATGGAGTAGATAAAAATATATATTCATCTGTATCAGTAGATGATATAAAGGAAAGTAAGAAAGCCGTGGATTGTCTATGTGATTATGGCCATGAAAAAATTGCTATTTTAGCAGCCCAACCATGGGATACAAGTATCAGTGGTTTAAGAATTGAAGGATACAAAAGAGCTTTAGCAGAAAGAAATATACCTATAAATAAAAATTTAATAAGATACACTTTAGAAGAAGTAAATGCATTTACTATGGAAAATGGATATAAACTTATGAAAGAACTTTTAGAATCAGAAGAAGAATTTACAGCAGTTTATGCTGTTTCTGATAGTATGGTTATTGGGGCTAGTAAAGCGATATTGGAGTCTGGAAAGAAAATACCAGAAGATTATTCAATTATGGGGTTTGATGGATTAGATATATCTTATTATTATAACCCATCTATTAGTACTATAAGGCAACCAGTAGAAGATATGGCAAAGAAAACAAGTGAAATTTTATTTAATCTAATAGAAAATAATGCATATAATAGTCATAAAATTTTCGAGGGGGAATTGCTTGTAAGACAATCAATTGCTAGATTAAATAAATAATAATTAATTTGATAGATAAATTGGAGGGAATTAAAATATGGCAAGCTTATCATTAGAAAACATATGCAAAATATACCCAAATGGTTTTGAAGCAGTAAAAGATTTTAACTTAGAAATAAATGATCAGGACTTCATTATATTTGTAGGTCCATCAGGATGTGGTAAATCAACAACACTTAGAATGATAGCAGGTCTTGAGGATATTAGTAAGGGGAATTTAAAAATAGATGGAAAAGTTGTAAATGATGTTGAAGCTAAAGATAGAGATATAGCAATGGTATTCCAAAGTTATGCACTTTATCCACATTTAACTGTTTATGATAATATGGCATTTGGATTAAAACTTAAAAAAGTTCCTAAAGATGAAATAGACAAAAAGGTTAGATATGCGGCAAAAATATTAGACCTTGAAAAATTATTAGATCGTAAACCAAAAGCATTATCAGGTGGTCAAAGACAACGTGTTGCTATGGGGAGAGCAATAGTTCGTGAACCAAAAGTATTCTTAATGGATGAACCACTATCAAACTTAGATGCTAAATTAAGAGTTCAAATGCGTACAGAAATAGCTAAGTTGCATGAAAGATTAGGCGCAACAATGATATATGTAACACATGACCAAACAGAAGCTATGACTTTAGGAACAAAAATAGTAGTTATGAAAGATGGTGTTATACAACAAGTAGATACTCCACAAAATTTATATAATTCTCCACAAAACTTATTTGTTGCAGGATTTATAGGTTCTCCACAAATGAACTTTATAGATGCTTTAGTGACTGAAGAAGATGGAAAAGTTGTATTAAAAATGGACGAACATAAATTTGTTTTACCTGAAGCAAAAGCTAAAGTAGTAGTTGAAAAAGGATATATGAATAAAACTGTTACTATGGGTATAAGACCAGAAAATATACATGATCCAAAAGAATTAATAGAATCAAAAAATACTAGCGAAATAAATGTAAAAATAAATGTATATGAATTACTTGGTTCAGAAGTTTATCTATACTTTGATGTAGAAAAATTCCCTGTAACAGCAAGAGTAAATGCAGATACTACTGCAAGAACAGGTGATATGGCTAAATTTATAGTGGACATGGAAAAAGCTCATGTATTTGATAAAGAAACAGGTTTAGTAATAACAAATTAGTAAAAATTAGCTAAATAAAACTGCTATAATATTATATAGCAGTTTTATTAATATATAGGAGTAGTGTATTTTATGGGGAAAATTTTTAATTATGATAGTAAATTTTTTGCGGGAATGACTAAGGTTTCAGATACTATAATAATTAATATATTATTTGTAATCTGTTCAATACCGATTGTAACGATAGGAGCATCAATAACTGCTTTATATTCTGTTTCAATGAAAATAACTAGAGATGAAGATATTTATGCAGCAAAAGAATTTATTAAACAATTTAAACAAAACTTTAAACAAAGTACAATCATATGGATAATATTATTAGTAATAGGATTATTTATAGGACTGGATTTCTATTTGTGTAGTTTAATGTCAGATAATACGATAAGTATGATATTTAAATTTATATTTACAATAGTAAGTGTTGTTCTTGCATTTATCTTAATATATGTGTTTCCACTGACAGCAAGATTTGAAAATAGTATAAAAAATCCTCTAACTAATTCTATTTTTATGTCTATTCAACATTTGCCATATACATTGGTAATGTCGGTTTTAGCATTTGCACCGATATTATCATTTATATTATTTAGCCAATATTGGGGCCAAATAGTATTTTTTAATACATGCATAAGCTTTGGATTTATCGCTTATATGAATTCTATATTATTAAATAAAATATTTAGTAAATATATACAAGAATAATATTTAACTTCAAAATAAGAAGACTATATTTAGCCACTGATATTTTTAGATTAGTGGCTTTTTAAATGCTAAATTAGATTTATAAAGGAATAGCAATTTATTTATATTAATAATATCTATCTTATATTATAATAAGACTAGAAAAAAGTGAATATGGCGCTTAATATTATTCAGGAAAGGACAATATTTAAAAGCATATGACAAAAGAAATAAAGTTCGAGCAAAATTATATAAATAATAAGTTACAAAACATAGTAAACGATGATTTAATATCTTTTCATATGCCAGGTCATAAAAAGGGAAAAATTTATGATAAACTGGGATATGGAAAATTAGTTAAAGATTTATATAAGATGGATACAACAGAAATTATAGAAACTGATAACTTATTTTCTGCTGAAGAAATTATAAAAGATTCGCAAGATAGGGCGAGCAAAATTTTCAAAAGCGGACAAAGTTATTATCTAGTAAACGGAAGTACTTGTGGAATACAGGCAGCAATTTTGGCAACTTGTAAACCTAAAAGTAAAATACTTATAAACCGAGATTGTCATCAATCCGCAATTAATGCATTTATCCTAGGAGATGTGGAACCTGTTTATATAAAAGGAAGTATCTGCGAAAATACTTATACTATTCAAGGGGTAAGTGAACAAGATGTTATAAGTGCAATTGATAATAATGAAGATATAAAAGTACTTATGTTAACTTATCCAAGCTATTATGGTATGGTATTTGATTTAAAAAAAATATGTAGATATGCACATGAAAAAGGGATGATGGTTATTGTAGATGAGGCGCATGGTGCACATTTAAATTTAAGTGATAAATTACCTAAATCAGCACTTGAACAAGGGGCTGATATTGTTATACAAAGTTTACACAAAACTTTACCAGCGTTTACTCAATCATCAATGCTACATGTACAGGGGGATTTAGTTGATAAAAAGAATTTAGAGCGATTTTTAAAAATAGTTCAATCTTCTAGCCCTTCGTATGTTCTTATGTCATCATTAGAAATAGCAATTGATATATATGACAGATATGGCAAAGGACTAATGGACAATTTACTTAATAATATAGAAAACTTTGAAGCTGATTTATCTAAAATAGACGGAGTAAAAGTTATTAAAGGACATGATGCAACAAAAGTATTTATATCACTTAAAGATCTAGGTATAAACGGATATGATCTAGAAGAAATCCTTAGATATAAATATAATATCCAAGTTGAATTATCAAATTATTATGGAGTGTTATTAATTTGTACAATCGGAAATGAGAAAAATGATTTTGATGCGTTTTTAGAGGCAATCAAATCGATAGCTAAAAATTTCAACAAAAATCATGATTTAAAAATCAAACAAGATAATTTAAATCAAAAAGAAGCTGAACTAATACATATAAATTATCCAAATATAATTCCAAAGAAAGTACTTTCTCCAAGAGAGGCGTTTTATAGTGATAAAAAAGAAGTCAAATTAAAAGACAGTATAGGAAAAGTTTCTGGAGAATATATAATTCCATATCCACCAGGGATAAGTTTAACATCACCAGGTGAAATTATAACAAAGGAAGTTATAGATTATATTTTAATTTGCAAAGAATACGGAATGAATGTAAGTGGGTTAAAAGATAAATCTTTGGATATAATTGAAATAATCGAAAATTAGAAATAAATATAGAAACAAATTTATTATGGAGGCATTATAAATGAAAGGGAAGTTAATAATTATAGAAGGTTCTGATGGAAGCGGAAAAGCGACACAGACTAAAAAATTATACGATAGATTAGAAGCAGAAAATTATAAAATAAAAAAGGTTGAATTCCCAAATTACAACTCTGAATCATCAGCATTAGTAAAAATGTATTTAAGAGGTGATTTCGGAAAAAATGCTACAGATGTAGATCCATATGTGTGCTCAACATTTTATGCAGTAGACAGATATGCATCATTTAAAACAGGATGGGAAGAGTTCTATAACAATGGAGGAATAATAATCTGTGACAGATATACGACTTCAAATATGGTTCACCAAGCATCAAAAATAGACGAGTCTGAAAGAGATAAATATTTAGATTGGTTAAATGATTTAGAATTTAATCTATATAAAATACCAAAACCGGATTGCGTAATATTCTTAGATGTACCAGTTGAAGTTAGTAAATCTCTTATGCAAGATAGAAACAACAAAATAACAGGAGAAAGCGAAAAGGATATCCACGAAAGTGATTTTGAATATCTTAAAAAATCATATGAAAATTCTATTTATATAGCTGATAAATACGATTGGAAGAGAATTAACTGTATAGAAAATAATCAATTAAGAACTATTGATGATATACATAACGAGATATACAGCATAATAGAAGATGAAATTTTATAAGTAGATTTATAAACAATAAATCCAATTTAAATAAATTTATATAGGAAACATATTTTAAATTTTTAATATAGAAATCCTATAAAAATGGAGGATAATATATGTACTTTGAGAAAATAAGAGGGCAAAGATTTGCAAAAAAATACTTATCTAATAGTATAAAGTCAAATATGATAAGCCATGCATATATGTTTGAGGGACCAAGTGGTGTAGGGAAAAATACAATGGCTAGAGACTTAGCTACAACTTTATTGGAGATGGAGAATTTATTCAACAGTCCAGATTATATTGAAATAACGCCAGATGGAAATAGTATAAAGATTGCTCAAATAAGAAAATTACAGTCAGATATATTAGTTAAGCCATATAAATCATATAAAATATATGTGATTGATGAGGCTCAAAAAATGACAGTAGAGGCACAAAATGCATTGCTTAAAACATTAGAAGAACCACCAAAGTATGCTATAATAATCCTTATAACTAATAATAAGGAATCTTTGTTAGATACAATAAAATCAAGATGTGAGATTATTAAATTTACACCGATACCATTAGTAGAAGTTGCTGATTATTTGACTCAAACAGGAGTAGATAAAAACAGGGCTTCATTACTTGCCAATTTTTCAAGGGGAAGTATGCAAAAAGCTATAGAACTTTCTGAATCAGAAGATTTTCATATTATGAGAGATGAAGTTCAAAAATATGTTGAAACATTCTTGACAGGAAGTATGCTAGATATAATGGATATACAAAGTAGTATAGAAAAATATAAAGATAATATAACTAATGTATTAGATTTGCTAGTTAATTATTTTAGAGATATTATGATGGTAAAGGAAAATGTTGATAGTAGCATGATTATAAATTTGGATAGGTTAGTGTTTATAAAAAATATGAGCACAAAAATAACTTATTCTCAACTATCAAAGATTATTGATATAATAGAAGAAACAAAAAATAAATTAAGAAGTAATTGTAATTTTAATATTAGCATACAAGTTATGACTTTAAATATATACGAGGTGATTAAATGATAAAAATAGTTGGGGTTAGATTTAAAAATGCTGGGAAAATATATTATTTTGATCCAGTTGATTTCGAAATAGAAAAAAATATAGATGTTGTAGTGGAAACAGCTAGAGGACTTGAGTACGGGAAAATAGTTGTTGGACCAAAGGAAATTGAAGAGGAAAAATTAATTTCTCCATTAAAACCTATAATACGAATTGCAACAGAAGAAGATAAAGCAATTTATAGAGAAAATAAAGAAAAGGCAAAAGAAACGTTTGAAATTTGCCAACAAAAA
>OLQY01002364.1_pt1 | contig 12201 bp, 8 predicted proteins | sample 1672851 | NCBI WGS metagenome assembly OLQY01 (sample SAMEA3136730, study PRJEB25190) | human gut metagenome | reverse complement strand
TTTTAAGTCCCGGGCGTCTGCCAGTTCCGCCACATCGGCATACTTGTCAACAACATATGAAATTATACCATACTTTTTGACATTAGTCAAGACTTTTGTACGAAAAAAGATTAAAAAAGCAAGTCTGTTTTTATAACAGACTTGCTTGATTTATCATTTTATTTAGCCTCTGTTGTAGGTTCCGCCTCTGTTGTAGGTTCCGGCGTATCCTTTGGCTGAATAACCATTTTATCAATCTTATCTTGGTTTACCTCTACCTTGATACCCAATTCTTCAGCTTTCTTTTCAAGAGCCTCTTCTTGTTTCTTTGAAGTGACTGCCGACTGAACTGCTGATTTATTGTTTTCCAAATACTCACTGAACTTTGAATCCGATTCGTCTATCGGTAATCTTTTTATGATGTGATAACCGTAATCTGATTTACACATTGTGATTTCGCCCGGCTCGATTGACTTTGTCGCATCTTCAAATTCAGAAACCATTTCACCGTCTGTAAAGAAGTATCCGTCTTGATTTGATTCCATACCCGGGTCTTCATTGTATTCCTTTATAAGTGCATCGAAATCTTCACCGTTCTTTGCTCTTTCAAGAATTTCGTTTGCTTTCTTTTCAGCCTCTGCAAGCTTGTCTTCATCAAGATCTGCACCTGTCGTCATATCCTTTGTTGAAATAAGAATATGCTTTGCTCTTAAATAATTATCTACGAAATACTGCTTAACTTCATCATCTGTCGGTTCTGCAACGTCAAGCTGATCCATTATCTGCTTTGAATATGTTGATGCCGAAATAATTGTTTCCATTATATCATCATCAACACCGTACTTTTTAAGCAACTTATCGCCGGCTTTTTTACCGCCCTGTTGAGCCTTAAAATTTGAAATAGTGCTTTTAACTTGTTTAGCCTCATCGTCGGTTAGAGTTATATCCATTGCCTTTGCAACTTCTTTTAGAAGATATTCTTGCTTTAGATTATCAACTGCGGCGTCTACGTCCTCTGTACCCATTCCGTAATTTGCGAAGAAATTAACCGCACCTTCCGTAATATTAGTATCGCCTATTTTCATAACAGTTTGACCGTTTCCCGAACAACCTGCAAGCAGCATTGCACCAATCAATGATACACTTGCTATTTTTCCAAATCTGCCAAAATTCATAATTATATTCCATAGCCTTTCTGCCCACAATTATTATATTCTAACGCTTATCAGCGGGCAGATAAGTCGTTATATTCGTTATATGTTTAACACATACAACACATATTAGTATATTCCTTATTGACGTTTATGTCAATAGATTTAAAAAATTGTTTACAAAAAGACCATAATTTTTTACCAAAAAAGACCATAATTTACTTATGATCTTTTCATGTATCATTCAATTTTATGAAAGCATTAATACAACTTCAAGCACAATCACAATCGCACTTAAAATGCTAAGCACGGTTACACCGAGAACGCATTTCTTTTTAAGTTTTACAAAACTCGATTCAAGTTCTGAAATTGTATTTTTTGTATTAAGTTGTGTATTCTTCAAATCGAACACACTGTCATTAAGTTTTGAAATCGAATTAAATGCTTGTTTAACTTCCGAAACACTTTTCGCTATTTCATCAACCGAATTTTTGATCTCGGAATAATTATCCTTATGTTCTTTCATTCTTTCGTTATCTTGAACATCAATAATATTCAACTTTTCCGAAATATCTTTAATCTTCGATTTCAAGCCGTCAATATCCTCTGACACATTTTGAATTTTGCTTTCAACATCATCAAATCTGTCTGACATTTCAGATACAGAAACAACGCTTTCGCGAATGTTATCAAGCTTATTGTCAATCTTTTCAACCGAATTTTTAACGGTATTCTTAACTTTTTCCTTTATACCGCTTTCGTCAACGGCATTTTTAATATCTTCCTTAATATCCTCTGCCGTTTTTACAACCTTTTCAAAAGAATTATCTTTCTTTTTTTCTTCTTTTTCGTTTTCAGCCTCAGTTGTATTTTCGGCTTCTTTTTTAGCTTTAAATTCATCAACCTTGCTTACAACCGTGTCTTTAAACTTTCTTGCACCGTTTTCAATGTCACCGGCTTTTTTCTTGAATTTATCGATAACACTTTGAATATTAATCGTTTCGTTCAAATTAATTCTTTGAGTGTTTTCAACAGGCTCTGCATCGGCATCATTATCTGTTTTTACATCGACATTTTTCAAAAATTCTTCATATTCCTCGTCAGTGCCTGTGTAAAAAGCGTCCTGACCGTCATATGATTCTATGTTCATTCCCTTTTTATCCATCTTGTCACCCTTATTTCCGTGAAATTTCTTAGCTATATCTCTGCCCTTTTCATAGGCATAATCAAAAAACTTATCAAATCTACCGGACATATAATTAATCCTCTTCTGTTTCAGGTTTTTTAGCGTTTATTATAACAACTTCATCATCGTCATAACTGCCTGTATCGTCTGAATTTACGTTGTAAATTCTTTCACCGCACTTTGAGCAGTACACATCATCAGAATGATTATACGCACCGCATTTCGGACACTTTACGTTTTCTTTAAGCTGATAAAGCTGTTCTTTAAGCTCGTTAACTTCCTCCGTCATAGCGTCGATTTTAGCGAACTTTTCTTCCATATCGTCAATCACTTCGCCTGTTGATTTATAATTTTCATATACAGACTTACCGATTTCGGTATAGATGTCCTTAATTTTGCTTTTCGTTTCGCTAATTGAAAACTTTAATTTTGTTTGGTTTACTATGTTGTTTGTTTTCTCAATGACTGTTTTTGTCACCTGCACCGCGCTGTCCTTAGCTTTGTTTGCGTGTTCCTTTATTTTATCAAATACTTCTTCCATTTTAAAATCGCTCCTTCCTAATTTATTATATGCCGATTAAATTAATTATTTATATTATAACATAAAATGAGTGCTTTTATATGACATTTTCATTATTTTTTCGTTTCACAACAAATTCTGACATTACGTTATTTTGAGTAAAAAGGAAAAGGGGCTACCTTTCGGTAACCCCCCGTTGATTGATTATGGAATACAGAACTTTATATTCCGCAATCAATTATATACCTATTTCCGATAAATTTCAACAATTAGTTTACACCTTTATAAGCGTCTATCATAATCTGTTCAATTTCCTTAACAAGCGGCAACTTCGGATTTGCAGTTGTACACTGATCCTCAAAAGCCTTGTTTGCAATGTCAGGAACGTTTCTCATATAAGTTTCTTCATCAATTCCGCATTCAGAGAATGACAACGGCTCATTAACTTCTTTCATAAGGTCTATAACCGCATTTATAAGACTCTGTACGCCCTCCTCTGTTGTTTTTGCAGGAAGTCCCAAGAATGCTGCGATTTCAGCATACTTTTCATCTGCGATGAACTTCTTATACTTAGGGAATGACACAAGCTTTGAAGGTGTCGACGCATTATACTTAATTACGTGCGGCAACAATACTGCATTTGCTCTGCCGTGAGGAACGTGATACTCACCGCCGATTTTATGAGCGATTGAGTGATTTAGTCCCAAGAATGCGTTTGTAAATGCCATACCTGCCATACAACTTGCATTGTGCATTTTTTCTCTTGCCTCTGCGTCCTCAGCACCGTTCTTGTATGCTCTCGGAAGATACTTGAATACAAGCTGAATAGCTTTCATTGCAAGACCGTCTGTGTAATCCGACGCCATTACAGATACATATGCCTCAAGTGCGTGTGTAAGCACGTCAAGACCTGTGTCGGCAGTTGCTGATTTCGGAAGTGACATTACAAACTGCGGGTCGATAATCGCAATATTCGGTGTTAGTTCGTAGTCTGCAAGAGGATACTTCATATTATTCTTCTTATCCGAAATAACCGCAAAACTTGTTACTTCACTACCTGTACCGGAAGTTGTCGGAATAGCTACAAGTTGTGCCTTATTACCCATCTTAGGGAACTTAAACGCACGTTTTCTTATATCAAGGAAACGAAGTCTCAGTGAATTAAAGTCTACATCAGGGTGTTCATAGAACAGCCACATACCCTTTGCGGCGTCCATTGCACTGCCTCCGCCAAGTGCGATAATTACGTCAGGCTTAAATTCGTCCATCATCTGTGCACCGCGTTTTACTGTTTCGATTGACGGGTCAGGCTCTACATCTGAGAAAATTTCACAATGAACGTGCTCCGTTCTCTTTCTTAGGTAATACAAAATCTTATCCACATAACCAAGAGAAACCATACCCGGGTCTGTTACGATAAATGCACGAGTGATATTCGGCATTTTTTCAAGGTACTGAATTGAATTATGCTCAAAATAAATCTTATCCGGAACTTTAAACCACTGCATATTTACTCTCCTCTTAGCCACTCTCTTCTGATTTATAAGGTTCACCGTTGTAACGTTACCGCTGACACTGTTACCGCCGTAGCTACCGCAACCAAGTGTAAGTGACGGCATATTTGTATTATAAATGTCACCGATTGCACCGTGTGATGACGGTGAATTTACGATAAGACGGCTTGCTTTCATTGTTGCAGCATACTTTTGAATTACATCTTCATCATTTGCGTGAATAACAGCCGAGTGTCCCATACCGTGGAACATAACCATTTCTTCTGCTCTGTCGATTCCTTCTTCTGTTGAATCAACGATAAAGTATGCAAGTACCGGACTCAACTTTTCTCTTGAAAGCGGATATTCAGGACCTACGCCGTCAAGTTTTGCAAGAAGAATTTTCGTACCCTCAGGAACTTTCACTCCCGCTTGCTCCGCAATCCATGTTGCAGGCTTACCTACAATTACAGGGTTTACAGCACCCTTTTCACTGTCGATGCAGTAATCGCTAAGCTTTTTAATTTCGTCAGTTTTTGCAAAGTAGCAGCCGTATTTCTTCATAAGTTTTTCAAATTTCGGTGCGATTGCCTTATCTACGATTGCGGCTTGTTCAGACGCACAAATCATACCGTTGTCGAATGTTTTTGAAAGGATAAGGTCGTTAACCGCTTGTTCAAGGTCAGCACTCTTATGAATGTAGCAAGGTACGTTACCCGGACCGACGCCAAGTGCAGGCTTGCCTGTTGAGTATGCCGCCTTAACCATTCCGCTGCCGCCTGTTGCAAGAACTGTTGCAACACCCGGATGATTCATAAGTGCGTTTGTTGCCTCGATTGATGGGTATTCAATCCACTGTATACAGTTTTCAGGCGCACCTGCCGCAACTGCCGCGTCAAGAACTATCTTGGCAGCCGCCGCACTGCATTTTTGAGCACCCGGGTGAAAACCGAAAATAATAGGGTTTCTTGACTTAACGGAAATCAAAGACTTAAACATTGTTGTCGATGTAGGGTTTGTAACAGGTGTAACACCACATACAACGCCTACAGGCTCTGCTATAATTTCGTAATCTTCAAGGTCGTTTTCAGCAATGACGCCGACTGTTTTTTCATTCTTGATTGAATGATAAACATATTCTGTTGCAAACATATTCTTTGTTATTTTGTCCTCATACACGCCTCTGCCTGTTTCCTCAACAGCCATCTTTGCAAGCTCCATATGCTTGTCAAGACCTGCAAGAGTCATTGCCTTTACGATTGCGTCAATCTGTTCTTGATTAAGTGCCATAAATTCGTTCAAAGCTTTTTGTGCTTTTGCAACGTAGCCGTCAATCATTTCATTTACGTTAATCTCTGCCATAATAATTCCATAGCCTTTCTGCCTACGGGTTGTTAGTTTTTCTTTACATCTTATTGTAGGCTGATAAGATGTTTTTACAGAAGACTCTGTTTTGACATAGTATGAAATCTTCCGAATTTTTATTATTGACTTTGTTTATTTAGATTGATAAATTTTTATCGTTATTTATTTATCAATCTTTACAACACTATTATACGAGATTGTTAAACTTTTGTCAATAGTTTTTTTGATATTTTTATTCTTTGTAAGTTTTTCATATATAATTCATTACTTTCTTATTTAAAACAAACAAAAAAAGTATTGCATTTTCAGCAATACTTTTTATATACATTCTTTTATATACTTTCCAATCTGTTTATCGACTCGGTATCTCCTACAAGCACAACAATATCGGTATCTTTAAATTTGTATTCGGGTTCAGGTGAAATATTCACCTTACCGCCGTTATTACTCTTTATCGCAACAATATTTACGTTATATTTTTTACGAACAGACAATTCCATAATGCTCTTGCCTATCCATGTGTTCGGTACAACAGCGTCCACAATACTGTATTCGTCCGACAATTCGATTATATCAAACAATCTGTCCGAAACAAGTTCTATTGCGGCTTTAATGCCTGCCTCCTGTTCGGGAATTATAACATTATCCGCACCTACTTTTTTCAGTACGATTTTGTGCATATTATCCTTTGCTTTACAGACAACCTGCTTAACTCCCATATCTTTTAGTGCAAGAGTTGTAAGTACGCTGTCCGTTATATCGTCACCGCCGATACACACGATTGCACAATCCGAGTTTTTCACTCCAAGTTGTTTTAACAAGCTTTCGTCTTTTGCGTCGGTACAAGCCGCTCTTGTTACCAAATTTGCAATAGCGTTTATTTTATCCATATTTTTGTCTATCGCAAGCACTTCATAACCCATATTAAAAAGTTGCGTTGCAACAGATGTTCCGAATCTGCCCAATCCTATTACTGTAAAAGTTTTCATAACAAATCCTTAGCCTTTCTGCTATCCGACAATGAAATTACATTCCGGATACCTTATATCATTAGTTTTTCTGATGCGAGTCATAAACACAACGCTTATCGTCATAATGCCCACTCTGCCGAAGAACATATACACAATAAGCAAAATCTTTGTAAATGTGGATGCGCTCCCCGATACACCGACCGAAAGACCGACCGTACTGTATGCCGACGCCACTTCGTATATCGAATTTATCAAATCTTGATTATCAATATAACTTATAAGCACCGAACCGCCCACAACAAGCACAAGCCACAATACAAGCAATGCCATTGCTTGAAGAATAGTCGTGTGTGCAATTCTTCTGCCGTGAATAACAACATCAGATTTGCCACGCAATACGGAAATCAAAGTCATTATTACAAGTACAGCCGTTCCGAGCTTTACGCCGCCCGCAGTCGAGCCTGAAGCGCCGCCTATCATCATAAGCACCGTTCCCCAAGCCTTTGACAAGTCGGTTAAATTATTCTGTATAAGTGCGTCAAATCCGGCCGTTCTTGTTGTGACCGACTGAAAGAATGACGCCAATATTTTCTGACCGACACTTTCAGCACCGATTGTATTTATGTTGCCGTATTCAAGAATGAAATACACAAATGTACCCACGACAATAAAAAATATCTGTGCCAAAATTATTACTTTTGAATACACGTTAAGTCGTTTCCACGATTTTTTTGCGATAATATCCTCCCACACAATAAAACCCAATCCGCCTATGGCAACAAGTATCGCAAGCGTACAAAGTACAAGCGGATCGTGTCTGTATGAAAGCATACTTTTTCCGTCACCGATTATATCAAATCCCGCATTGCAAAATGCCGATACGGAATGAAATATACTAAACCACATTCCTTTAAAAAATCCGTATTTCGGTACAAAACGTATTGAAAGCACTATCGCACCCAACAATTCTATAATTCCCGTTATATGCAAAACGTGCTTTGCAAGTTTGACTATTCCCTCAAGGCTTTCCGTACCCATTGTCTGTGCTATAAGCATTCTGTTTCTAAGTCCGATTTGTCGGTTTGAAACTATAAACACAATACAAAGTATCGTCATAAATCCCAAACCGCCGAGCTGAATTAAAAACAGTATCACCGCTTGTCCGAACAAGCTGAAATATGCACCGACATTTATAAGCGTAAGTCCTGTTACGCAAGTTGCGGACGTTGTTGTAAACAGTGCCGACAAAAACGGCGTCACAACTCTTTCTTTAGATGAAATCGGCAACATTAAAAGTAATGCTCCTACAAGGATAATCAACGCAAATCCAAACGAAATACGCCTTGCCGTATTTATTCTTTTGTGAAATAAAATTTTTCTGATAATATTCATAATTTATTTGCTTTCTCCAAAAAATACTCAAAAATCACATCTTCCGATGTAATTTTCGGAGCTGTCGTCAGACTCTTTAAGTTCGTTTCCACGCATACGGCGAAAACAATATAAGTATCGGATAAAATTCAAGTCTGCCTACAAGCATACCTATTGACATCACTATTTTTGACAATGCCGAGAAATCGGCAAAACTGCCTGTCGGGCCTACCAATCCCAATCCCGGACCAATGTTGTTCATAGTTGCAATTACGGCAGTAACCGTTGTTGTAAAGTCCTTATTATCAAAGCTGATAAGAAGAATTGACACAGCCGCAAACAACATATATACAACGAAATATCCCAACACACCGTTTACGATATTCTTTTCAACCGTTTTGCCGTCAACCTTAACCGAAAATACACTTCGCGGACTTACCGCTTTTTTTATTGAGTGAGTGGCTGTTTTCATAAGTATAATAAATCTTGTAACTTTCATACCGCCGCTTGTTGAGCCTGCACACGCGCCGACTACCATCAATAATACAAGTATAATCTGCGAAAGCATAGGCCACCGCACAAAGTCGGCAGTTGAATATCCCGTCGTTGTCATAATTGACGACACTTGGAAGAATGAATATCTGAACGCTCTGCCAAATCCGTGATACATAGGCATAATATTAAGCGCAATAATTACCGCTGCACCTATCATCATTCCTATATACCACTTAACTTCGTCATTACTCTTTATCTGTGAGAATTTTCTTGCAATTATCAAGAAATACACGTTAAAATTCAATCCGAACAACATCATAAATATACCGATAACATAATCGATATATGCACTGTTATAATACGCAACGGAACTATTCTTTATTCCGAAACCGCCTGTACCGGCTGTGCCGAACGTATGGAGCAAGCTGTCAAATACAGGCATACCGCCGAACAGCAAAAGCACAAATTCAATGACCGTAAGCGCTATATATATTCCGTAAAGTATTCTAAGTGAAAACTGCCATCTGCTTGCAAGTTTGCCTACAACAGGTCCCGGCATTTCCGCTCTCATCATATGAGTTGTTCTTGTATCCTTTGACGAAAAAATCGCCATTGCAAACGCAAGTACACCCATACCGCCGAGCCAATGAGTAAAACTTCGCCAAAAAAGCAAGCTCTTGTCAAGTGCCTCGACATTTGTAAGTATAGATGAACCGGTTGTTGTAAAACCTGACACCGTTTCAAAAAAACTGTCCACAAAACTCGGTATCTGACCGCTGATATAAAACGGCAGACAACCAATTATTGATATTACAATCCATCCTATCGCAACGATAAACATTCCGTCACGTCCGTAAAGGCTTTTATTTTTCGGTGCTTTTGCAGATACACAAAGTCCGATTAATACGGATATTACTATCGGTATTACATACGCCAAAGCTATTGACTCACCGTAAAGCAAAGACAATCCCAAAGGTGCAAGCATTGTTGCCGCAACGGCTACAAGTATTCGTCCTACGGAATATGCTATCATCCTATAATTCATATCTTTTCCTTTCGTAACCGCTATGCAAGTATATCGCCGAGTGTGGTAATATGATGTGTTGTCACAATCACAACAGTATCACCGACTTCAAGTTTACTTTCACCGTCCGGCAGTATAATCTTGTTATTTCTGAGAATTGCCGCAATCAAAACATTACGTTTCATCTTAATCTGTGAAAGTGATTTTGAAGTAAGCTCGGATTCTCTTGTAACTCTGAATTCCATAGCTTCGGCTTTATTGTTTACTATTCGGTAAAGAGTTCTCATTTCCGTATCCTTTGCCGATTTCATTGCTCTTGCGTAACCGATTATAATATTTGCGGTTATGTTTTTAGGCGTAACGATACTGTACACGCCTGTGTTTTCCATAAGCTCCGCAAATGAAAGACGGTTTACCTTTGTTACAATCTTATCGACAAATCTTGACTGCGAATACATTGATATAATCATATTTTCTTCGTCAATACCCGTCAGTGCAACAAGCGAATCAACTCTGTCAATGCCCTCTTGTGCAAGAACGTGCTTATCTGTTCCGTCGGCACACACAATATCCGCTTTCGGCAAATGCTCGGTCAATTCCTTACATCTGTTCATATTGTGTTCTATAATTTTAACCCTTATGCCGCTTTCAAGAAGCTGTTTCGCAAGATAAAACGATATTCTTCCGCCGCCGATTATAATTGCGGTTTTAACCTTTGTGTTTATAACACCTATCTCATGCATAAATTTCGCAACATCTCTGTGAGATGCAGTTATGTGAAGTTTATCTCCGCTTTCGATAACAAAATCACCGTTCGGAATATACACCTCATTACCGCGTTGCACCGCACATATAAGAAGTTTTATCTTAAACTTTTTGTATATCTCAAAAATAGCTTTTCCGCAAAGTGCGTTATCCGAACTGATGTTAAATTCAATAAGTTCAATTCTGCCTTTTGCGAAAGTTTCTGTTTTGATTGCGGCAGGAAAACGAAGTATTCTCGATATTTCGCAAGCAGTTGCGTATTCGGGATTTACTATAAGATTTATTCCGAGAGCGTTACGCATAAAATCAAGCTGTTTAAAATATTCTCTGTTTCTCACTCTTGCAACACATCTGTCCGCACCGAGTTTTTTAGCCATAACGGTGCAAAGTGCGTTAAATTCGTCATTTTCCGTAACGGCAATAAATATGTCCGCCTTGTTAGCCTCCGCCTCGCGCAATGCTTCAAGGTCAGTACCGCTCCCGCATACGCACCTTACATCATAATCATCTTGAATTCGGTCGCAGATTTTACTTTTAATATCAATAAGAACTACATCGTCGCCCTCATAATTAAAATCCTCTACAAGCTTTCTTCCGACCTTACCGCCGCCTACTACGATTACATTCATTTTTCTTCTCTTTTCTCCCGCGTCATAAGCAATAATACCGCTTCTCTTGCATTTCTGCCATTGTACAAAATATTATAAGCTTCTTCAACAATAGGCATTTCAACATTATATTTGTGTGCCATTTCATATGCCGCCGTTGCGGTGTTTACACCCTCAACAACCATATGAACGCTTTCCAAAGTTTCCTTTAAACTCTTGCCTTGACCCAAAAGTATTCCGGCACGTCTGTTTCTCGAATGCATACTTGTGCAAGTAACAATCAAATCACCTACACCGCTAAGTCCCATAAATGTCTTTTCATTTGCACCCATAGCCTTGCCGAGTCTTGCAATTTCAGCAAGACCTCTTGTCATAAGTGCCGCTTTTGTATTGTCGCCGTAACCAAGTCCGTCACTTATTCCCGCACAAAGTGCGATAACGTTTTTAAGTGCTCCGCCAAGTTCAACACCGATTATATCGGTTGAAGTGTACACTCTGAACATATCGCCCATAAACACGTCTTGAATAAATTTAGCCGTATCAATATGCTCCGACGCAACAACATTTGTTGTAGGAAGTCCTCTTGAAACCTCCTCTGCGTGTGACGGACCGCTCATAACAGATATATCCGCCTGTGGAATTTCTTCTTTATACACCTGTGAAAGACGTAGAAGTGTACCTTCTTCAAGTCCCTTTGATATATTTACTATTTTCTGTCCCTCTTTAACGTGCGGCGAAAGCTGTTTCGCCGTTGTTCTCGTTGCCGGTGACGGTGCGGCTGTTATAATAAGCTCCGCTCCGTCTGTACATTTAGCCATATCGTGACTGCAATAAATTGTATCCGGAAATTTCACTCCCGGCAAAAATTCTTTGTTTTCTCTGTCTTTTTTCAGTCTGTCCGTTTCTTCCTGTATCCACGACCATAAATATACATTATGTCCTCTTGAAGATAAAAGTATCGCTATGGCAGTTCCCCAACCGCCTGAGCCAATTACTGCAATTTTCATTTTACTTCTCCTTTTTTTGCTCCAAGTTTGTTTTCCGTACCGCTAAGTAATCTCTTTATATTTGCATGATGTCTTGCTATTAAAAGTCCGCCGATAATAACAACGCACACAAGCTGAATTGCATCAACGTTCTTTGTAACAATCATTTTAACGATTTCTATAACTATGTACATTGCACCGCCCAAGATTGAACCGAGCGATACATACCTTGTTACTGCCATAACCGCTATTGCAACAACAGCCACAATAAGTCCGACTTTCCAGTC
>OLQY01002348.1_pt1 | contig 12257 bp, 13 predicted proteins | sample 1672851 | NCBI WGS metagenome assembly OLQY01 (sample SAMEA3136730, study PRJEB25190) | human gut metagenome | reverse complement strand
CAAGCAATATATCTCTTCATAACCTAACTGTTGCACTTAAATTGACAATTCAGGCTAAAAAGACAAATAAAACTGTGGCCTCTTTCTTAGCCTTACTTATAGGATTTATCTGGGCCTTAGCTTTAGCTAGTTTAGTAGGAGTTATTTATAATATTTGATCAATAAAAAAGAAGAGTTATTAAACTCTTCTTTTTGTCTATCTATGACTTTTTGGCATCTTAGGCCGCTGGCTGAATAACTCACCAATCAGCTTAAAGAAGCCATATACAATTAACAAAATACCAATGGCAATGATTGACTTGCGATCGAATGCTCTTGGATTTACAATGACGACAATCCCTAAAGCAAAGGCAATGATCGCTTCGATGCCTACTATGATTTTACGAAATACTCCAGGTATCCGCCGCAAAATGATACTTCTGAGTCGAACGTAGGAGTAGATGATCAAAAATAGTCCTAAGAAATAGTGTGCTAAAAAGATTAAAAGGCGATTGTTCGAAATCAATGCCGTTGAAAGCGCAAATACAACTAAGTAAGAGATAATAAAGAAATTCTTCTGTCTATCTTTTAACTGAGACTTAGCAGTATTCAATATCTGATGCACGCTGAAGCCAATACCAGTGAAGGCAACCAGCGCACCAAATGCTCGTACAGCGTATTGTGGCAAAGTCAAACTGATAATACCAAGGATAACTAAGATCCAACCAACAATAGTATCAGTAGAAAAGAGCGTCTTAATAATTTGTCGACTCTTAATTGTTTGCCAAATCGATGAAAATAGTGATCCAAATACGAATCTGGTTCGTCTAGATGAGTCAGTTAAGGAAATCAAAATCGCACCGAATCCACCGAAGCCGTTGTTGGCCAATTCATTGATTTTAGTAGCGCCACCGGCACCTAAAGCTGAGAAAAGATCGTTAGTCAATGATTCACGCTCTTTTAAGGTGGCATTACCAATCCATTGATTGATTAATTGGTTATAGACGCGTGACTGAGGATTACGGTGTCTTTTGGTATCAAAATTAGAACCAATAATCTGCCAGCTGTAGGCATCATGTTGACTCAGGTTCTTTCTCGTACTATTAACGATTGTAGGATTGATACCTTCTGGTTCAAACAAACGACCAATAACGCTGAATTCTGGCACAAACCGACGCAAAGTATTTTGCAGATATTTTCTTGGCAATTGTGCACCAACTTCTTCGGCGATACCAGGTGAGTCAAAAGTATAAATGCGTTTGATACGCTTGCGCAATTTTGGTTCCATATTAATCGCTGCGTATTCGGCTAAGTTACCACCTTTAGAGTGACCACCTAAATAATAGTCTTCGTTGTCTGCGTTCAGAATCCTTTCAAGCAGTTTGACGGCTTGTCTTTGGGCAATCGTAACCTTGAAACTAATTTCAAAGTCTTCCTTCCAGCCAATTAATGAATCATCGGTACCACGGAAGGCAATGAAGTTTGTGCCGTCAGTTAATGCAATCTTAATGGCACTAAACTGTGTGTGTTCGGTTAAGGTGCTGACAAAATACGATAATTCTGCGTCTTTGAATCTGTCGGCTTTAGCCATTAATTTAAATAGATCTTGGTATTGCTTAGCGTCAGTCCGTTCATGATCTGCGGTAAAATAGATTTTAGCGGCTTTTTCAAGTGTAATTGTTTTACTGCCACTATCAACAATATCTGGTAATTCTAGATATGAAAAAATAGATAAGACGAGGGCGTCGATGTCATTAAAAGGTGATGTGCTAAAATCAACGTCGCCCCGCCATTTTAGGTATGTAAGAATATTATTGTCTGGATACATTTCTACCATCTTCAATAGAATAAAATAATTCCTATATCAATTTTAACTTAACTGTTTAAAGATAGCGTATAAAAAAGACCTTTTAGCATAAATTTCAAAAGATCTTAAAAAGTATAATAACATTTGTAATTATTTGAGCTATAATAAAACAGGTAGAAGGGGATTCTTACTACCTGTAAATGGGTCATAATAAGGACTTATAAAACATTTTGACCCACAAGCTAGTATATCAATTATATTCGAATAATGATATGCCTAATTGTAACTTTTTCTTTTATATCCTTTAAAAAAGAGGATACAAAATATGTTAAAAAATGGAATATATTCTGCACAAGCTCGAGGAATGGCAGGCTTTGTGACAGCTAAATTAGAAATAAGTAATAATAAAATAACTTTTGTCAATCTTGATCTATCTACTAAGACTCCACAATATGGTCAAAAAGCTAAAGGTAAGATAGAAAATGAAATTTTGGCTAAGCAGTTGGCTAACATTGATGCGGTTGCCGGAGCTACATTTACTTCCAATGGGGTTAAGGAAGCAGTAAAAGATGCTCTGAAAAAGGCAGAAAAATAACAATATTCTATTTTTAGATAGAATAAGTAGTGGTAAAATGAGTCTGTAATTTTTTTGTTACTATATTTGGAGGAAAAATGAAAAAGACATTTAAGGGAGTTATTATAACGAGTGCTCTTCTTGCTTGTTTATTTATTGGTGGTTACCAATCACAGCATGTAAGTGCCAAAAGCTATGGCAAGGCTGTAACTAAGATTGCTGGTAATGGTAATTATGCTATTTACCACAATGTTTCTAAGGGTGGTCCAAGTGGCAAGTTCACTTCAACCAAGTACTTTAAGCATGGTCAAATTCAATCTAAGAGATATGTTTCAACTAGGAAGGGTAACTTCTGGGACATTTATGTTGATGGTCGTCATGTTGGTTGGGTAAGTGAAAAGTTTTTCACTAGAAATACTATTTCACTTGCTGGCAGCGTATCAGTAGTAAAGAATTCTGATTATAGTTTTCCAACTAGAGACGCCATTAACTACGCTACTGACAGTCACGGTACTGCAGTTAACCCAAATAAAGTTAAAGTTTCTAAGGCTTATGTAAGCACTAGTTCATCTACAGTTGATTACAGTTATGGTAAGGCTAAGGCTTCATTAAATATTGATGTTCGTTCTGGTAAAGGCGAAATGGGTGAAGCCAACTTGACTCCTAAGTCAGGATTTAAGTCAGTAACTACTTGGAATGGTGGTTCCAAGAGTTCATCAAGAAACTGGAATGCTGCTCATCACTATACTTCAGAAACCAGCAGCAATACTTTTAGATCTAATGGTTTAATTTTAAGAACTAGACTTTTTCAGCCGCGTTTTGTCAGCTTAGGCTATGGTCAAGCTGGGGATGCAATGGGCCAAGTTGGTGTAATTCCTGAAGGCATTACTGTAAATGGTGGTATCTTTACTACTTCAATGTTTACTAGCAGCAATAATCAACACGGTCACCTTGTTTCATACAACTTGAACGCTATTAAGAGCAAGTATGCTGCCCAAAATTTAGCAACCATGCGTTGGTCAACTTTTAAATCGTATGCAAAGAATATTAAGGTTAGTCCATACATCAAATTAGGTCATGGGCAATCTTTAGGTTCATCATCAAGCTATATCTATGTATTAGCTAATGATAACAAGTACAATAACGGTCCTCGTTCAGAAGAAATTCTTCAAATCCGTAAGAGTGATATGAAGATTAATAAGATCTGGACTTTCAGAATTGCTGAGAACCGTTACATCCACAATGCTACTTTCGTTGGTGACAATACCATGTATGCATTGTTCTACAATGGTGGTTACAACAATTACGAATACTGGAAGTTAACTAGAAGTGGTGACAGTTGGACTGCTACTGAAGTTGGTGCAACTAAGGGTAGATTTGTTTCAAATTCACCAGTTCAAGGTTTCACTTACGGTAATGGTAACTTCTACATTGGTTTCAATGATCATATCTTCAAGGTCGGTAAAAATGGTACTGCTAAGAAGCACTATCGTTTCAACGTAAGAAGAGAAATTGAAGGCCTTTCAGCTAATGGTTCTAATCTTTATGTTCAATTCGCACAACGTGCTGAATTAACTCAAGGTCGTATTTAATTCTATTAATATTTAGATCAAAAGAAAAACACAGAAAAGTTTTGAAAGCTTTTCTGTGTTTTTTTAGTCTGAATATGCTATCCAGTATGGATCATCTTTGGCCTTAAAACACATTTTTACTTGTTCTAAATTATTCTTGCCAGGAGATAGTTCAGGCAATTCATTAATTCCAAAATACTTAGCAGCTGTTGTTTCGTCATTGGGAATAAACATTCCACCTAATTCTTTACATAGAAAGAAAAATTTTTCAACGCCAAAAGCATATGGTGGTTGATTATGTTGGTTACGTTCATGAACTGCAATTAATTTTATTATTTCAACGTTTCGTCCTGATTCTTCTTTAGCTTCTTTAATGCAGTTTTCTTTTGGTGATAAATTAATTTCACACCAACCGCCAGGTAGGGACCAACGACCATCGCTTTCTTTAACTAATAAGATTTTGTCATTTTTAAAAATTGCTGCACGGGTATCAATTTTAGGTGTAGGATAGCTAGAATCATTACAAAAAAGACTTCTAACTTTCTTTGTGGGTAAACCTGTTTTTTTGGTCATCATTTCTGTCGCAATTTCACGAATACGTTGATATCTCTCAAGATCGAATTTATCATGGCCATAGGTCAAACCAGCTTGAGCTAAACTTTGCAATTCTATTGCCCAGTCTGTAAATTGATCGAATTTATCCATAAAGCTACTTGGTTCTTTCTAAAATTTCGTCCATCTTTTTAAAGAATAGATCTTTGTGTGCCTTGGTAACTAAGGTAACTTCACGTCCATTTGTATCACGGTCAAAACTACCAGCTCTTAAACCATCAGTAATCACTTTAGCATGAGTTACTTCTGTTTCTACTACTTCTGGATAAAGTGCACTAACAGTAGTCAAAACATCCCATAAATATAATTCCGCAGCTGGGATTGAAACAATCATGCTGTATCCTTGACCAACTAAGTCCATAGCAGGGTATTTACACAAGCTTGCCCAGTGTTGTCTCAATTTATCATTAAGAGGCAATTCTTCAGTACTTTCCAAACCAACCATTTGAATTTTGATATCAGAATCAAAAACTCGCTTAACAGCATATGGATCCCAGAATGAATTCCATTCTTGGCTGCCGTCTGCATTAACCATAGCAACGTTGCCGTGACCATCGAGTGAACCGCCCATCCAATAGAGCTTCTTAATGTTCTTTTCGATATCTGGATCGGTGTCTAAGGCACGGGCTAAATCGGTTAAAGGACCAGTCATTACTAAGGTTACAGGTTCTTTGGATTTCTTGATCTTTTCTACCATATCCAGGTGAGCAGGAAGTTCTGCTTGTGGGGTATCGATATGACCTTTTTCGTTTAACATTGGCAAATAATTGAATGAATAAGTTGCCATACGCCATTCGTGTGGGAATTGGTTAACAGCTCTTGAATTGGAACGAGCTACTGATAATTTATCACCACGTAAATTAAATAAATCAGTCATTTTGCGACAAGCTTCAACGGACGGGTCAATATAACCATCCGCGTCAATGGCACCTACACCGAGTAATTTGATGTCTGGTGCTTGCAAAAGCAAAAGATAAGAAACTAAGTCGTCAATATTACCATCATGATTAAAATAAATATTTTTCATTTGTTTTTTCATTTGTTTGGCCTTTCTAACTATGTACTTTCATTTTAGCAGATTAGATGAAAGTATCGTTTAAATAATTCTTTTTTCGGTAGTCATTAGGTAGCATATGGTATTGTTCTTTAAATTTAGTATAAAAAGAATTTAGGTTATGAATGCCAACTAGATTGCAGATCTTGGCTATTGAGTAAGAGCTAGAATTAAGTAAATATTTAGCCTGTTCTAATCGTTTTCTGGTACGAAGCTGAATGAAAGTCTGATCAGATAGACTCTTGATTAAACTGCTTAAGTAGGGCTTGGTATAGCCGTATTTAGTAGCTAATTTACCCAAAGAAATTGTTTTATAGTTATTAGATATTTCAGTTAAAAGATCGACTAATAGCTGTTGTTGATTATCATAAATCTGCTTTTCAATCATTGGATAGTTACGAATGATTTTAGCTAATAAAATATTAAAATAATTATCGATGATCATACCGCGATAACTAAAGCCAGAAAAAATAATATCGTCCATTGTATCTGTAATATCAGAATTTTTAGGGAAAATAACAAATTTCTGCTTATTATGATTCTGTAAAGAAATATTGAAAAGATACTGATAAATGAAACTGGAAACTGTCTTTTTTGTGAGTTTTATCAAGGAATTTAAAGGAAATATTCTTATTATTAAAGATTAAGTTAATCATCAGATCATTTTTATTTAACTGACCAACACTGTGATGACAACCAATATCCATCATTAAGACGCTGCCTTCCTCAAGATGAATTGGATTGCCTTCAACCATTTCATTGCATTCACCTTGGAGCATGTAGTTAATTTCTACAAATTGATGACTATGCAGAGGATAAGAAGTAAAACGGTTATGCTTACTTAAATAAATAGAGTGATGACTAAGCAACTTTCGATTGATCATCCTATTTTTATTGTCTTTAGACCAAACATAAGGCGAAAGATCGTTGACGAATTGATGCTCTTTAATTTGCTTTTGTTCAATTGGACTTAATTCAAATAATTTCTTTAATACCGCTTTTTTAATCATAAGAAACCTTTTCCTTTTTATTAAAAAGTACTATTTAGCTTAAATTAAGCTTTTATGAAACCGCATACTATAGTAATCAATGTCATTAAGTTAAGACATTGACAATTAATATTAGACTTTTAAAGCACTGATTTAAAAGTCTAATTGGTTAAATTGGTGCTTTTTTCGTACAACAAATAAGGCATAGCACAGATTCTGCTTTTTAAGCTACGCGATATAAATAATATACAGCTGATTTGGGCTTAATATTTCTCTTGTCCTTGCGGCCTGGTCTAATTGGAATGGTATAATAGCTGATCTGAATAAGGATCCGTTCAAAATCCTGAGTTAAAGAAGAAGCCAAATACATGCTCTGAATAATCAAGCATGATTGCTTGAAATTGATGGCATATTGATACTTGCAATGCTTTTGCGGAATATAGGCCTGTGCATCAATTTGACTGATTGCATTAAACATAATCATATGGGCATAAATTTATCTTATTTGGAATGGAACTGTACGCCGCCTAAAGAATACTTCAATTTCTTGAAGGAGGTCTCAATACCCCAACGCAGATGATAAAGCTCTTTAATTCTTTTTAGCGGATAGTTTTTTCGATCAAGACGTTCTAGAATATTCTTATGAAGGGCTTTCATAATTAACACCAGCTTTCTGGCAATAATTTTGAAGGTTTAAAATATACAAGATAGGCGAAAAGGCAGGTCTTTTCGCTTTTATTTTATGCAAAAAAAGAGATCGAATCCAAATGATTCGATCTCTAAAAAAGCACCCTTAATTGTCAATGTCTTAACTTAATGACATTGACTAAAATTTCTAACTCTTTTTATCTGGTTAATCTAAATCTTGACCGTTTGATTCGATAACTTTCTTGTACCAGAAGAATGAATTCTTACGTGAGCGAGCTAAGGTACCTTCGCCAGCATCATTTTTATCAACGTAGATGAAGCCGTAACGCTTATCCATTTGACCGGTGCCAGCAGAAACTAAGTCGATGCAACCCCATGGTAAGTAGCCCATTAAGTTAACGCCATCAAATTCAACCGCCTTTTCCATTTCTGAAATGTGGTTTCTTAGATAGTCAATTCTGTAGTCATCATGAACTGAGCCATCGGACTCAACCTTATCGTAAGCACCAAGACCATTTTCAACGATAAATAAAGGCTTGTGGTAACGATCTTGTAATTGGTTTAAAGCAATTCTTAAACCTTCTGGATCGATTTCCCAACCCCAGTCACTACGTTTCAAAGTAGGATTTTTAGCAACTGCCTTAGCCAAGTCCGTTAAATCATCGGGTTTGACTTTTTCACTAGAAACAGTTGTGGTTTGGTAGTAAGAGAATGCAACGTAGTCAACAGTACCTTCTTTTAAGATAAATTTATCTTCAGCGGTAATGTCGGGACGGTAGCCGTTTCTTTCGATGTATGTTTCAACGGCATTTGGATATTCACCAAAAACATGAACATCTGAAAACCAGTCGCGACGTTGTTCCCACTTATCAGCTAAAAGCACGTCGTCACTTGATGGAGTGAGTGGACGAACAGGTGAATAGTTGATCATACAGCCGATCTTAAAGTTAGGATTAATCTTATGTCCAATTTTTACTGCTAAAGCAGAAGCAACTAATTCATAGTGACCAGCTTGATACATAGCTGCTTCTTTATCCTTGTCAGTCATTCCATCTTTAAATAAGATGCCAGAGTTAGTAGCCATCAAGAAGTCATTATTGAATGCTGACTGATTATCAATTTCATTAAAGGTCATCCAATACTTAACCTTGTTCTTGTAACGCTTAAAGCAAACTTCTGCGAAGTGAACGAAGAAGTCGATTACTTTACGGTTAGTAAAACCACCGTAGTTTTTAGCCAGGTTAAATGGCATTTCGAAGTGGGAGAGGGTGATTACAGGTTCAATGCCGTATTCATGACAAGTATTGAATAAGTCGTCATAGAACTTTAAACCTTCTTCATTAGGTTCTTTTTCATCGCCATTAGGGAAGATTCTAGTCCAAGCGATGGAAGTTCTGAAAGCCTTGAAGCCCATTTCAGCCATTAATTTAAGATCTTCCTTGTAGTGGTGATAGAAATCAATGGCGGAGTGGTTAGGATAATTCTTGCCAGGAAGCACGCTATCGGTGATTTCACGAGGCTTAGTAGCAGAACCAACAGTCATTACATCGGCAACAGATACGCCTTTGCCGCCTTCTTTCCAAGCACCTTCAAGTTGGTGAGCAGCAACAGCACCACCCCATAAAAAGTTATTTGGCATTTTTGCTGAATACATTGATTATTTTCTCTCTTTCTTGTATGTAACTGGAAACGTTTACAACGGTCATTCTTACACACTTACGTTTTTAAATCAAGTCAATATTAATTGCCATTGACGGTTAAAGCGCCACGATCATATCGATTGCGCGATTCTGAAAGCTCAAATGGTCGACCATCTTCTAAAAATGCTTTTTGTTGAATACATAAGACTGGATCGTCTCGCATACAATCTAAATATTTCATGTCGTAAGCGTCTGCTTTTTCAGCGGTAATAATGCGGTCATCTTTACCAATTTTAAGGCCAAGATCATTCTGAATATATGAATAAACAGAATGATGCAATACGTCTAATGTAATACCTGGAATTCGTTTAACTGGCATAACAGTATATTCTAATTTTGCAGGTTTTCCATTTAAAATCCTTTGACGGATTATGTCATAAACCTCATCGTTCTTTTCTAGATTAAGAGCTTTTCTTTCTCCTGCACTAGGTTTTCTAATATTAAAAGCAATTACATGACTGGTTAAATGAAATGCGCTATTAATGTGTCTAGTAAAACCATTATGTTCATTAACGCCTGAATTAAGAAAAATATCAGGGATTGATTTATTGGTAATAAATGTTCCGTGGCCCTTAACTGTTTTAATTAGTTTTTTATTTTGCAATATTTTTAATGCATGAACAATCGTTACGCGACTAGTATTGTATTTTTTTGCTAAGTCAAATTGTTCAGGTAATCGTCTGTTATATTTCTTTTCGATAATGTCTTTTTCAATGTCATTAGCAATTTCTTGGTAGCGACTCAAAGAGATCTACCTCCTTTCTATTGTAAAGATAAAATCTTACATAGATATTCTAACAGTTTTCTCTTATAAAAGTGAAAGCGTTTGCTAAATATTTCAAACTTTTTTGTAAGCAATTTCATAAGTAAAGTGATATGCTTTACATATAATGCATATGTCTTTGAAAATGCTTACAAATGATGTATAATATTCTGTAATCAAATCAAAAGTATATATTTTTATCTTGATTTTAGAACTTAAAAGTATATGCTTAGAATTGAAAGCGGTTATACAGAAGCAAGAATATTTTGTCGTATGTATAATCTTTTGTTTACAAACTAATGAAAGCGTTTTATAATATTTGGTGTAAATTAAAAAAAGCTAATTAAACTATAAAACGTAATAATCAGGAGGAAATTTTATTATGGCTGAACAAACTATTATGTTAAATTGTAGTGCTGGTATGAGTACTTCACTTTTGGTAACTAAGATGCAAGCTGCTGCTAAAGAAGAGGGCATTGATGCTAAGATCTTTGCTTGCCCAGCTTCAGAAGCTGATGATAAGATTGCACAACAAGAAATTGATTGTGTTCTTCTTGGGCCTCAAGTAAGTTACATGAAGGGTGACTTCGAAAACAAGGTTAAAGGTAAAGGCAAAGACGGCAAGGATATTCCTTTAGACGTTATCAACATGCAAGACTACGGCATGATGAATGGTAAGAACGTTTTGGCACAAGCCGAAAAGTTAATTAAGGGCTAATTCAAATTAGCTGAAAAGGAGATACAGATTTTATGGCAGAAGAAAAGAAAACTCCAGAACAAAAAGAACAAGAGACATTGATGGCCGCTATGGGCCTCATTGCTAACGGGGGAAATGCAAAAAGTTTAGCATTTGAAGCTATTCGTTTGGCAAAGAAGGGCGACATTGAAGGTGCACGTGCTAAACTTAAGGAAAGTGACAAGTCACTTCTTGAAGCCCACAACTCACAAACTGGGATGCTTACTAGAGAAGCACAAGGCGACCACATGCACGTGACATTGTTGGTAGTGCACTCACAAGATCACTTGATGAATGCTATTACTTTTAGAGATTTGGCTGGAGAAATGGTAGATCTTTACGAAAAGCTGTATAAATCTGGCGCTCTTAAAAAAGAAGAAAAGTAATCGCTGATTAATAGCTCCTGCGAAAGCAGGGGCTATTTTTTTAGCTTAAAAATGATAGACTAAGAATAATGACTATAAATCAATTATTTTAGATGGAGAGAATTATGAATAAAGAAGAAGTAGCAAGAGAAAAAACGAAACTGTCAAATAGTTTGTGTAAATAGATTTTTCTCGTAGATTGATTTTTTAATCTTTTATTTAATCAAAGTAGGATTCTAAGGTATCCTGAACCTGACCAAAGCCTTTGTGGATTCGATTGAAATAGCGTTCGTTGTAGCTCATTGCCTGAATGCCAATAAAAGTATTAAGCGACTGTTCAGTTGGAAACTCTGCTTTAGGTTTAGCTTTACGCTTGATAACGTTGTTAAAGGATTCGATCATATTGGTAGAGTAAATTGAAGCCCTGATCTGCTTAGGATAGCTGTAAAAGACCAGCAGATCAGGTTCAATCTCTTTGAGATTTCTGATGACATGGTTGTACGCTCTGTTCCACTTGTCATAGAAGGCGTGCAAGATTTTGATCGCAGCTTCTTTATTTGGCTGTTGATGAATTTGCTTGAATTCATTCATGATCGTTTCGCGATCATCTACGCGTACTTTAGCGCAAATATTGCGCATGACATGAACTAGACAGCGTTGAAAATGAGTTTTCGGATAAGTCTGCTCCAGCACTGTCTTCATGCCCACAACGCCATCTGAAAGAAAGAGCTCAACCTGCTCTAGACCGCGAGACTTCATGTCTTGAAGCATTTCCGTCCAATTCTCGACGTTTTCGCTGGGAGCAATGCGGTAATCGATGACTTCCTTGTGGCCATTAGGCTTGATGCCAATGGCAATATAAACTGCTTCACGATCAAAGGTTATGCGACGCAAAGGAATGTAGGTAGCGTCCAAATGGTCAATCAGGAAATTGAGGATATGGTTAAGGAACTGTTGGGTATGAGTTAAATCTTATTGTTAATGGCATTCATACATTCACAATATAGAAAGGCAATCAATCTACTCCATTTGAGTGGTAGTGCATTGAAGGTTATCGCCATTATTTCGATGGTGATTGACCATTGTGCCTATTATCTGATGGAGCACGACACGCTCCTCTACGAGGTCATGCGCTGTTTCGGTCGCATCGCCTTTCCGGTGTTTGCGTTCTTGGTAGCGGAAGGGTTTCGACATACGCGAAATCGGATGAGATATTTTTTACAACTCTTGTCCTTTGCTGTAATCAGTGAAGTTCCGTGGTATTTGTTGAATGGTGCGGATGGAGCGCATAACGTGATGTTTACATTGGCTTTGGGTGTAATGGCTTTGGCGGCTTTCGAGAAATTGAAGAAGGATGGCACATTGTGTTGTTGTGTCATCCTTTTTATAGCATTGACTGCCACTTGGTCAGGAGTTGATTATGAGTGGCGAGGGATTCTTGTCTTTGTTATCTTCTACT
>OLQY01002343.1_pt1 | contig 12289 bp, 17 predicted proteins | sample 1672851 | NCBI WGS metagenome assembly OLQY01 (sample SAMEA3136730, study PRJEB25190) | human gut metagenome | reverse complement strand
TCTAATAAAAGAAGCATTAACTCTTTTTATATTAGATAAGTGATTTTTCCTTGTAAAATCACTTATATTTTCAATCTTATGAAAACTTTTTAAAGGAGGTAATATTTAATGTGAAAGAAAAAGGAGATGATGGAAAAAGAATATATGAGTAAAAAAAGTGAAAATTACAGAGGTATCTATAAAGATATGGTTGAAGTTCTAGGACATGATATAACCCTAAAAGTATATGAAAATTATAAGGGGCAACAAATAACATTTCCAATGAGATTATATTCAGATAAATATATAATTGATTATTTAAATAAGAATTATGATGGAAAGAACTTAAAGCAGATATCAAGAAAATTAGGATACACATGTAATTGGTTACAGAAGGTAATAAACAAGAATGGAATTACAAAAAAGAATAATTAAAATGGAGGAATGAAAGAATGTATTGTAGACAATGTGGAGAAGAATTAAATAATCCAAAGGCAGTAATATGTGTAAAGTGTGGAACTAATAAAGGGCAAGGAGATAATTACTGTCCTGATTGTGGACAAGAGGTTAAAAATAAAGGCGCTGATGTATGTTTAAGCTGTGGTGTAAGATTAAGAAGTTCAAAAATAAATATTAATGATAGTTTAAAAAGTGTTAATTCTACAGGAAAGCCAATAGGAAATTCTAAGATAGTAGCAGGAATATTAGCAATAATATTAGGAGCAATAGGAATACATAAGTTTTATTTAGGTTATAAGGAGCAGGGGTTCATTCAGTTAGCTATATTTTTAGTTGCATTATTTATATTTTCACCAGCAGTTTTAGTAAATAACATATGGTCAATAGTAGATGCTGTAAATATCTTTAGAGGAAAGATGAGAACAGCTACAGGAGAAGAATTAATATAAAAAAAGAGGGAAACCTCTTTTTTTTTGATAGAATTTAATTAAAATATTTAGTAATATATAGAATAAATATTTTAATTAAAGGAGAGATAACAAATGGTAAAGAAAAAAGAAGGAAATGCAGCAATAAAGAAAGCTCCTAAATCTAAGAAAAAAGGACAAGTGTATGATTTAACAAGAGAAATAACAGGATTAGATAGTGAACATTTACACTTTGATGCTAAAAGAAAAGAAGTAACACGATTAATAAATAGTATTAAAAAAGTATCGGATATACCTAAAAATTTAGAGTTAAATAGCAACAACTTTAATGAGTTTGCAGAATTGCTTGGAAATTTGATTAATGATGATAAACTTAATGATATAAATAAAAGAATATGTAAAGGTAAGAAAGTAGAAATAGAAGAATATGATTTAATAATTAATAAATTAAAGGATATAATTGACAAAAGAGATGATGATGATATAGAGAAAAAGATGTTATCAGATATCATAGATAATATAATTCCTAACCAGGAAGAAGAGGAGTTAATAAATACTATAAGTGATAATATACATAATATAATTTCGGGAATAATGGAGTTTGATAACAGGAAAGAGAGATTTAATTATTATAGAAAAGTAATTAACATATTAGATGATATTGATATGAGTATTAATAGAGATTTAGAAAATTATAATTTTTTAAAAGAGAGAATTAATATGAAAATTGATAAATATCCTCAATTAAGAGATAAGGAAATTGATATTACTGATATTGATAAATTAGGGATTGATTGTGTTGCAGAGGTTATAGGATTGCCAACTGTAGATGATATGATAAAGATAATACAAGAAAAAATAGATAAGGGATTGATTTAGAATGAAGTTTTTACTTCATTCTTTTTTTTACGGACAAATTTTAAAAATTTTTTGTCCGTTTAAGTAAAAGGAAAATGTAATAATATTAAACATGTAAACAACATAAGAAGTTCATTACCTTACTTGATTAACAAGTAAGGAGGGAAGAAATGTTTTCAAAAGAACAATTAAAAGAAATTGAAAACATGGGGATAGAGATATCTCCTAAATCAGAAAAAGTAAAAGGCTTTAGTCCAAATAAGTTTGCTTCATACATAGCAGATAACTTAAAGATAATCAACAATAAAGATTATTTTTATGTATATAAAGATGGAGTGTGGAAGAAGTTGGATGATATGTACTTATTCCAAAAGTTAAGAAATAAGTTACATACATACTTTGATGATATCTGGTCTTTGAAAATTGAAAATGAATATATACAAGCTCTTAAGAGAATAGTTTATTACGGTGGAGACTTAAATGCTAATAAGAGATATATAAATCTTTTAAATGGAATGTTTGATTTAGAGACATTCACATTAGTTGAACATAGGCCTGAATTCTATAGTAGTATTCAATTACCGATAACTCTAAAAAGAGATATAGATTGCCCTAATTTTAAGAAGTTTTTAGGTCAATGCTTTTTAGGTGATGAGGAAGCAATAAATCTAGCACAGGAATGGGCTGGATATTTACTTACAGCAGAAACAAGAGCACAAAAAGCACTAATACTATATGGCCTGGGCAAAAATGGAAAAGGGGTCTTCATTGACATCATTAGCGAGTTAATAGGTGAAGATAATATATCTAGTATAGCAATGAATGAGTTACATAGACCATTTTCAAGAGTATGTATATATGGGAAGCTAGCTAACATTAGCAATGAAAACGAATTCAATGGTAGGAGTTTTAATACCCAATACCTAAAGGCTATCGTAGGTGAAGATAATATAAATGCTGAACAAAAGCATCAACCTGTATTTAACTTTAAACCTACAGTTAAATTAGTGTTTACAACTAATAATCTACCTCACACAAATGATGGGGGATATGCACTTATGAGAAGGTTATGTATGCTTCATTTTACTAATACAGTAAAGGAAGAAGATAGAGATATGCATTTAAAGGACAAGCTTAGAAGTGAATTAGATGCTATATTCCTATGGGCATTAGAAGGACTGAAAAGACTTAAAGAAAATAACTATAAATTCTCAGAGTGTAAAAGTTCTAATGATTTACTTAAACAGTATGAGAAGGAATTAAATCCAATGATATTATTCTTTGAGCAATGTGTTATTAAATGTGAAAGTACTCATAAGGAGAATAATAAAATTATTTATAACACCTACAGGGAATGGGCTAGAGCAAATGGAATGGAAGGACAAGCTAAAATAAGTGTTCAAAAGTTCTGGAAGAAGTTTGAGGAGTACGCTAAATCATTAGGCTATGACTGTAGAAGTGGAAAGTCAAATGCTTTTAGATACCATACAGGGGTAAGAATAATTGGAGATTTTAGAATTTCTTTAGCTGACTCTAGGATAGCAGGACAGTTAGGCGGTTAAGTTAGGATTAAGTTGGAATGGATTCAAGAAAGATAAATCAATAAATAGGGCGTAAGGACTAAGTAAATTTAGAAAATCTCCTAAAAGAGATTTTCTAAATAAAAGAAATTAGATAGAGAAAGGAGGTGATAAATATGCGTCCATACGTCCAACTAAGATAAATCAATGGAAAAGATACATAAAATGAATCCTAGAAAGATACATAATAAAGTCCAGTAAGACAAGTAAGGTAATGAGGAAGAAAAAATAATGTGAAGAAAAGGAGATAAAAACAATGGCAGTAGTAAAAAGAAGACAAGCACCATCAATAACAGGAAAAGCAATGACAAGAGAAAATCAGGAGAATGATGTGGATGGGAAAGAGAGAACAGAAAAGGCGGTAAAAAAGGAAGAGATATGGAAGCCAAGAGAACCGAAAGTAGAATTAGAATACAATGGATTAGAGGAATTCCAAGCATCAGAAGCAAAGCAAAGTTCTTGGAGAACAACTGATTCTGGAATACTATCAATAGTAAAATCTGAAACAGTAAATAGGCTAATGTTTGCAAAGGAGATGATGGATAAGCTAAGTAATCCTAAAAGAGTAGTAATTTCATTCGCAGATGAAAAAATTGCTATAGGAGAACAATTACCTAACAATGAGAATTATTTAAAGGTTAATTACTCAAAAACAAAAGGAGTTATCTATTCAGCAGGAGTAGTTAAAGAGATAGTAGATAGATATGACTTAGATTTTAGTACGAGAACTTCAATTACATTTTCAGAAGTTAAGTACGTTAGGTATGAAAATCATGTAGTAGCAATAGTAACTATAGTTTAAATGAGAGGTATAAGTATGAATGAATTAACAACAGAAGACATAATTGATGCAATAACAGAAACGATAAGATTGTACATACTAGCTTCAAAGCTAGAGGAGTTAGAAGAAGACTAAATAATCTACTAAGCATTGATCCGAATAAGTTCAATGCTTAGTGAAACTAAAATAATTTTAGGGGGAGTACATAGTGAGCATTAATAGTCAGTTAGAGAGATTAGCATTAGAATATTCAGCAAGTATAAGAGAAGAAGATGTAACACTAAAAGAGCAAGAAGAGATAATGAACAGTGAATGGTTTATAAGTTGGATGAAAGAATATCATCAATAAATAAAGTTGAAAATCAATAAGATTAGAGGGAGAGATAAACATGGCAACTATAAAGAGAGATGGAAGAATTACAGAAATAGAAGTAGGATGTAAGAAATGCAGAATAGTAGGCTATCAATCAAATGGTAGAAAGGCTATAAAAAGAAATGTATTTAAACAAGGATACATAACATTTGAGCTTGAGGATGGAACAGAAGTAAAACAATATATGCTTATAGCACCATGGAATACATATTTATTTTATAAATTAATTAAGGCTATTAAAGCAGAAGGCTTTAATATATTCAATGAATGTGATGCATTTGATGAAAATGAAATAATAGGTAAGGAAGTAGTAATAGAATTAGAAAATGAAGTTAAGGATTCTGGTGAATATATCAATGTTACTAATATCTATAATGTTGAGGAAGGAGAGATTATCATAGCTTATGATAATAAGTTAAAGGAAAAGAAGTATTCAGAAATGGAGAAAAATAAAGAAATGAGCATGGAGTATATAAGAAGTAAAGCAAATGAAGTTATTCCACAGCAGGAAATTACAAGTGAAGAGGACTTAATGAAATTTTAGAGGTTATATAGGTACTTTAGTTAACATCTAGAGTACCTATATTTAGAGAGTTATAGTTGGAGGAGAGATAAAAATGATAAATATAAATAAAATAATGAAAGAAAATGTATCAATTAATATGAATTTAGATGTAGAAAATAGAGGATTGTGGGAAAAGGGAAATCAATTGGGGTGTGATACTATAACTTTAACTATTCCAGTTAATGAGATATCTAATGATATAGATATTGATAAGCTAGAAAATGACTTACATTTTGGAGTAAGTCATTTTACTATAAATAGCAACGAAGTAAAATTTAATATATTTACTGGAGAAACAATATTCTTTAGTTCTTTAGTATCTATATATGAATATATAGAACACTATGTAAGTTTCTTATGTGAAAAGCTAGATAGATTTATTAGTGAAAGTTTTAAGATAGAGTTTGATTTCTATATGTCTTTTATGGAAGATTAAAATAAAAGTAATACATTCAATTAATATTAAGAGACTAACTTTAAAGTTTACTCTTAATATTAATTGGAGAAATATATAGTAATATTTAGTTCTAGAAAATATCTAAATTAATAGATAGATATATATTATAAATTTGATAATTTAATAGTGAGGGAGAGCTGTAAGATGATTAATAATTATGTATCAATTGATATCTCAATACAAGAATTAATAAAGAGAATTAATAGAGTCCCTAGAATAGCAATATATTGTCGTGTAAGTACGACAGAACAGGCAGAAACTGGGTACAGTATAGATGAGCAAGAAAGATTGCTAATTGATTGGTGTAATAAGAATGGATTAGAAGTTTTTAACTGTTATTCGGATAGAGGAATAAGTGGTAAAAATATTAAGAACAGACCAGCTTTAAAAGCATTATTGAAAGATGTAGAAGATAGAAAAGTAGATATGGTAGTGAGTTGGAAGCTAAACCGTATCAGTCGTAAGCTTGCAGATGTTCTTAAAATAATGGATTTACTAGAGAAAAATAATGTTACATTTAAGTCTTATTCAGAGCCATTTGAAACTACTACACATGTGGGAAGAATGCAAATGCAGATGATGGCAATGATTGGGGAGTTTGAGCGTGGGACAATCTCTCAGAACGTAAAGGTTTCCATGTGTGCTAAGGCTAGAGCAGGCGAATGGTGTGGTAACCGTGTGCTAGGCTATGATTTAGTACCAATGGAAGGTACAGAAAACAATAAAAGGAGAAAATCAAGACTAGAAATAAATAAGGAAGAAGCAGAAATAGTAAGGATAATATTTAATGAGTATGCTAGTGGTAAAGGGTATAAGGCAATTACTAATAAATTAAATAAACTAGGATGTAAGACTAAGAAAGGTAACAATTTTTCACAAGGTTCAATTAGAGATATCTTAATGAATCCAGTATACATAGGAAAGGTTAGGTACAATGTTAGACAGAATTGGAGTGAAAAACGTAGAAGAAACATCAATCCAGAGCCAATAGTGGCAGATGGAATTCATAAAGCTATAATTGATAATGATACATGGGATAAAGTTCAAGTGATGTTACAATCTAAATCTGGTAAACCTTCAAGAGTCTATGATGGATTTTACCCATTAACGGGAATATTAAAATGTCCTAAGTGTGGAGCTGGTATGGTTATTTCAAGAACTACTAATGTACTAGCTGATGGAACTAAGAAAAGAATAGCTTATTATTGTTGTGGAGCATGGAAAAATCAAGGTACAGGTATATGCAATTCAAATACCATAAGAGTAGAGAAAGCTAATGAGTATGTGTTTAATAAACTTTCAAGTGTTTTATCTAATGATGAAATGATTAAATCAATAGTAAGAAACATAAATAAGGAAAGAATAAAGAGAGTAGATCCAAGTAAGAGTGAGTTAGAAAGAATAGATAAGGAACTAGAAAACATAGATAAGAAAAAGAGAAAGATTTTTGAAGCATACGAAGATGACATAATAACAAGAGAAGAATTTCTAACTAGAAAAGATGAGCTAAATCAAAGAGCTAAAATATTACAAGAGTCAAAAGAACCTCTATTAGTTACATTAGCTGATGATGTAAGTGAAGAAATATCTTATGAGTTTATTAAAAGTATACTAGACAATTTCAGTAAGTTGTTAAATAATAAAGAGTCAAGAGAGCAGAAGAAGAAGTTATTACATATGATAATTTCTAAGATAACAATAAATGAATTAAGAGAGGTTGATTCAATAAACTTAACTATAAATGATAAGTTAGTAGATTATATAAGTAAAGAAGAAGGAGTATCTATAAAGGATGCTCCTTCTTCTTTTATGTTAAGAAATGTTGGGATGAGTGTATTGAATTTAGATATTATAGTATAGATTTAAAAAAATGTAAGTTAATGTGTAAATATAGATAATATATAAAAATATGGTATAATTTTGATGTTAAATATTAAAGGGGAGAGATTCAATTGAAGTTAAGAGAATTAATAATTAAAAATTATGGTTGTATTGGAGAAAATGAATTAAGAGTGGTAATAGATGATATAATTGTACTAATTGGACCTAATAATGTTGGAAAGACCACAGTATTAAATGCTTATGAATCTTTTGCTGGATCAGGAGTAGCTTTAGATAAAAATAAATTCCATAAAAATAGCACGGATTCTCCAATAGAGATATCAGGAATTTTTTCAGATATAACAGATGAGGATAAAATACAAATAGGAGAAAAATGGATATTTAATCATCCTGATTATAATGAATGTATAAAATATAAATATGTATGGGAAAAAGAGAATACTAAGGGCGTTAAGTATTCTTGGAATAATGAAGAGGAACAATGGAAAAAAGGAGGTATGGGAGGATGGGATACGAAGATAGCTAGTTGTATACCTGTACCGATAAAGATAAATCCATTAGATAGTCCAGAAGAGCTACAAAAACAAATAATAGAAATATTATCCGAAGCAATAAAAGAGAAATCAAGATGTGATGATGGAAGAATTAAAGATTTGATAGATAATCTTAATAAAATTGCTGAAGAAGTAAAAAAAGAAATTGAAGATACATTAGATATAACAACAGATAAACTTGAAGAAAATATGAAAAATATATTTCCAGATTGTAAAATATTAATAAAGCCTCAAGCAGGTAAGTTTGAGCCTGAAAAAATAATTGCATCAGGAAGCCATATAAGGATAAAGGATTTAGAGGGAAATGACTATCCACTATCTAGTCAAGGTGCTGGATTACAAAGGACATTTTTATGGTCTGCAATAGAGGCTTTATCAGAGGCGGGAAATTATAAAAAAGGTAAAACTAAAATAAATAATGATAAACCTAGGATGTTGTTAATTGAGGAACCAGAATCATTTTTACATCCACCAGCAATTAGAGCAGCTAGAGAGGCTCTATATAAAATAGCAGAAATGCAAAATTGGCAAGTGATGATTACAACACATTCACCAATATTTATAGATGTTTCAAAACCACATACTACAATTATAAGAGTAGACAAGGATATTGATTCTAAAACAAGAATTTTTTCTACTGAAAAAGCAAATTTTGATGAAGATGAAAGACAAAGGTTGCAAATGATTAGAATGTGTAATCCTAGTATTAATGAATTTTTCTTCGCAAATAATATTATATTAGTTGAAGGTGACACAGAGCAGACAGTATTAAATTATATAAAGAGTATAAACTCTAAGTATACAGGAATACAAATAGTAAATTGTCGTGGTAAGGCTAATATTCCAATGTTCATGAAGATATTAAATCACTTTGGCTTAAGTTACACTGCAATTCATGATATTGATGCTCCATATTCTATGAGAAAAGAGAAAAAAGTGAAAAATGCTATGTGGACAATAAATGAAAAGATTTTTAATGAATCGAGAATTAAAAATGGAATGGATAATATGATAATTGCTAATATGCCTGATTTTGAATTTCAATATTTTAAATATCTTCAAAGAGGTGATAAACCATATAATGCTATATGTGAATTAAGAAAAGTTGAGTTTATTAATTCAGATAGGTATGAGGAGTTAGTAAATATACTTGAAAGTATTATTTCTAGAAAGCATAGTAGAAGCATTAAGAGTATTGATGATTATTATAGATTACTATCTAAATATGTTAAAGAAGAGATACCAGAACCAAAGGAAATTTGGCAATTAGACGAATATAAACAAGCATTTAAAGAAGTTAGTGTAACAGAGGAAATTACTGTAGATAATATAAAGAAATAAGTATTAGTAGAAGTTCGCTTTATCATTTTATACTAAGAGATATTATACTGGGAATATTTAACTTAGAATATATGTTAGATTTATAGTGTTATAAGAAAATTAAAAAGTTATATTAAGGGGAGAATTTTAATGAAATTAAATGGGATTAAGGAGTTTCATAACTCTATGAAAATTAATGGAGTTAAAAAAAGTAAATTTATATTTACTTATAATAATGTAGTTTTTGATATATTTTTCTTTACTGATGAAGTTCCATATAAATTATGTATAGGGGGTAGAGCTAATAATTTTTATTTTGAACTAAATGTAAAGAAAGGCTATATAATTGATATAAATATTGGAGATAAATATTTAAGATTATTAGAAATATTAGGATTAAAATATAATCCAGATAGTCCATTTAAGACAATATATTTCTTCAATGAATTAAATAAGAATATACCCAAGAAGATAGATACTAATAACAAATGGAAACCTAGCGATTATGCAATATATAAAAGAAATGTGGAAGAAGCAGAAAAAATATATTTTTGTGGTTGGTTTGATAATGATAAGGTTGGGAAAAAAGTAAGAGAGAAAAACTTAGAAAAGACTAAGGAGATACTGGGAACAGATGCGTATTTAATGTGTAAGAAAAATAATATTAGTAGTAAATGGACAGAGGATGAAGAGGGAGCTACTGAATATTTTTTGCCAGATAAGATAGTCAGGGACTAGAAGGGAGATATTATGAATAATAGAGAAAATTTAAAAAAAGAGATTATAGAATTTATACAATCAGATGATGAAAAAATAATGCTTATAACTGGAACACATCAATTTGAAAAGCATATGGAAGTGTTGAGAACATTAAATCAAAATGTACAAGATGGTGTTAAAGTTTTATTTAGGATTAATGGAAAAGATAATATTGATAGTATTTTTCAACATAGTCTTAAATCAGCAAAATTGAACACAAGAATTAAAGTAGGAAACTTGAGAATGTATATAGACACAATAAATAAAAAGTCATGGAGAAATGAAAGATATAATGTATCTATATTGTATCCAGTAGATTCAATATGTAGAAAGAAAGATGAACAACGTAAAGAAATATTGGATGACCTAATAAGAAATACAGTTCATAAAGTATTTATAGTTTCGTGGACTGATTCGTATGATTATAGCTGGTTAGATGAATTTGGAATAGATAGAACAGTTGTATTTGATGCAGAGGAAGAAGACTCAGCTTATCATGGTAGAGTAATAGAGAATATAAATAGATTTAAATAAAATATGTACAGTTAAGGAGTGTGAATAAAATGGTAGTTACAAATATTATGCCATGTATAAAGGTTACAAAAGAGAATAATATGAGTGGTATGGATATGTACATTGATTTAGGTTCTAAGATAAGAGTTACAGATGATGAGGGTAATATAGTAGAAGGTAGAGTATTGTTTTTAGAGTTAGCTAAGTACGAGGAAGAGGATGATATGCTATATCTATCATTAGATAATGAAAAGCAAGTTAGTATAGGTATAAGTTATATAGTAGATATAGAAGAGATGTAATTATAAGTAAAAACCTCACTTAATACTGATACGGAGAACCGTATCATAAATAAGTGCGGTTTTTACTAAAATTGACTTATTAAATAGGAGTATATAAAAATGATAGATAATACAGATAGACTTATATTAAAAGAGTTAGTTAAGAACAGTAGAATTACTATGAAGGAATTAGGTGATAGGGTACATTTGACTGGGCAAGCAGTAGCGAATAGAGTAATGAAGTTGGAAGAAACTGGGATAATAGATAGATATACTATTAATTTGAGTAGAGAAAAATTAGGTGTTAATATTCATGTAATGATAACTGTTACATCAACTACAATGGATAATCATAATTTATTTTTAAGATTTATAAATGCTCAAGAGAAATATATATTTCATAATTATAAAACTGGTGGAGATGGGTGTTATATTATAGAAGCAGTATTTCCATCTAATGAAATATTAGATAACTTTTTAAATGAATTAAACAAATATGTTAATTATAAAGTTAATATTATATTTAAGGATACTATAAAGGATCCAGGATGTTTTTTATAGTTAAATGCTAGTCAAATATTCTCTATTTGACTAGCATTTTTAATGTAATATTATTTAACTTTTTTATGTATAAAAATTAAATAAATAATTAGAAGATCCTAAGGTTAGGGTCTTTTTTTATACTTAAATTTGAAAGGATAATAACTATGTTAAAAATAAATACAACAATAAATTTGAATGGGAATAGTTATATAGATGGACAAGTAGTAGCATATATGAGTGCGAGCATAAGCACAGATGGTCAAAGTGCAAATATAAACAAAAGTATAGCTAATCAAGACTTATACAATGCAAATAAAGCATCAATTAGAGCTGATTTTGCAAAGTTTGAAGATGAAGTATATAAGGTTGAGGATTCAATAAATAGTGAAATATCAGTCATCTTAGATGGTAAATTAACAACAAAATCAATAAAAAAGGATGGTAAATAATTATGAAATTAACAAATAGAAAAATAGTAAATGATGCAAATTTATTAGGGAATTTAACACATAAGCAATTACCTATCAAAGTTTCTTATGCTATAGCAAAGAATATCTCTAAGATAGAAAAAGAATTAGAAATATATAATAAAGAAAGACAAAAATTAATAGATAAATATTGTCTAAAAGATGAAGAAGGTAATTTAATTGATGAAAACAATCAATTTAAAATAGCTGATGGAAACTTAGAATCTTGGAATAAAGATATGAATGAGTTATTAGACATAGAAATTGATATAAATATACATAAGTTTAGTAAAGATGATTTATTTAATAGTAACTGTAATATAACTCCTGCAGAACTTATGCTAATAGACTATATGATAGAAGAATAATGAAAAAGGAGTAAGAGCATGTTGAAATTATATAACAAAGAGCATGTTGCAATAGATACTCTTACAGATACTAAAGATTTAAAAATAGAATATGTACTTAGTGGAGAGGACCTACTTGAGTTCTCTCTTTCTATTTCTGATGAAAAAATAAACTTACTTGAA
>OLQY01002330.1_pt1 | contig 12376 bp, 10 predicted proteins | sample 1672851 | NCBI WGS metagenome assembly OLQY01 (sample SAMEA3136730, study PRJEB25190) | human gut metagenome | reverse complement strand
GTGTAGCACAAGATTGGTATCCTATTGAAAAAAATTAGACATTATAAAGTACTGACATTATATAAAGTAATTAATGTTAGTACAAGATAAATTATGAACTATTAAAAAAATTATATTAATAAAAGGAGAAATAATATGATTAGAAATCCTATTTTGCCTGGATTTAATCCAGATCCATGTATTTGTAGAAAAGGTGATGATTATTATATGGCTGTCTCTTCTTTTGAGTGGTTTCCAGGAATTCCTGTATATCATTCGAAAGATTTAAAAAATTGGGAGCTATTAACTCATGTTTTAACAAATGATACAGCTGTAGATTTGAAAAAATTACCTTCAGCAAAGGGGATTTGGGCCCCTTGCTTAACTTATTGTGAAAAAGAAGATTTATTTTATGTAGTGTATGGAGTGATGAATTCCATGAATGCTAGGTATTTTGATGTTGATAATTTTGTAATAACATCAAAAAATATAGAAGGTCCTTGGAGTGAACCTGTATATATACATTCATCAGGGTTTGATGCATCAATTTTACATGATGATGATGGTAGAAAATATATAGTTTCATTAGAATGGGAAACTAGAGAAGGATACGAAAAACCAGGTGCAATTTGTATGGTTGAATATTGCCCTGAAAAGAAAGAAATTATAGGATATCCAAAACGAATTTGGAGTGGTGGAACTAATAGAGGATGTATTGAAGCTCCACACTTAACAAAACGTGGAGAGTATTATTATATAATGTGCGCTGAAGGTGGGACAGGCTATGGACACAGTGTTACTATGGGAAGATCAAAAAATGTCTGGGGCCCATATGAAGGTGATCCTACTAACCCAATAGTAACATCAATACCAGGGGATTTTTATGAAAGACATGATCCGGATCATTTAAAACCCAAATACTATAATCCAGAATCTATTTTACAAAAATCTGGTCATGGTAGCTATGTTGAGACACAGTTAGGTGAAGTATATTTAGTTCATCTTACAGCAAGACCATTTGTTCCAGAGTTAAGATGTACTCTAGGGCGTGAAACAGCTATTCAGAAGATGATTTGGACAGATGATGGGTGGTTAAGAATGGCTGATGGCTCTAATTTAGCAAAAGAGTTTATTGAAGAAAGTAAACTTCCGGAATATAAATTACCCCAAATTCCTAGCTTTGATGATTTTGATAGCGGGGAACTTGGAATACAATATTATTCACCAAGAATTATGCCAACTTCATTTGCAGATGTAAAATCTAGACCAGGTTATGTTAGAATAAGGGGACAAGAATCTAGATGCTCCTTAAATAAAGTTAGTATATTAGCTAGAAAGTTAACTTCTGTATATGCAACTATAACAACAAAGATGGAATTTAAGCCTGAAGTACATCAACATAGTGCTGGATTAATAATGTATTATGATAATATGAATTACATTTATTTAAGAAAATATTATAGTGATACTTTAAATAGTAGTGCTATTTCAATAATTCATTTAGAAAATGGTGAAAAGACAGAGTTTATTAATACTAGAGTAAAAGTAGATGATTCTCCTATTTATTTTAGATTAAAAATTAATGGAAGAAGTTCATACTTTGAATGGTCTTATAATGGTGAAAATTACGAAAGAATAGGTAAAGTATTTGATACAACTAAATTCTCTGATGAGTATTGTAAATATGGTGAATTTACAGGTACATTTGTAGGAATTACTTGTGCAGATAGAGTTCTTCATAAACATTATGCAGATTTTGATTTCTTTGATTATAAAGCTGATGAATCAAAAAATGTAGAGTAAAATATATAAAAGGTAGGTTTGAGAGTTATGCAAGGAGTAATGGAAAATAAAAAATCAACAAACAAAGGGTTATCAATATTTGAGCGTTTTGCATATGGATGCGGAGATTTTGGTTGTAATATAATTTATACTGCAATGTCAGTGTTTTTATTAAAATACTATGTAGATTATGCTGGCGTAAGTGCTGCAGCAGTTGGTACAATAATGTTAATATCTAGATTATTTGATGGTGTAAGTGATCTTATAATGGGAATCATAGTTGATAGAACTAAATCAAAACATGGTAAAGCAAGGCCTTGGATTTTAAGAATGGCAATACCATTTGCTGTATCAGGAATATTATTATTTGCTGTTCCAACTTCATGGGGAACTGCTGCAAAGCTTGTTTACGTATTCATAACTTATAATTTAGTATCTACTGTAATATATACAGCAATAAACGTACCATATTCAACATTAAATGCTTTAATGACACAAAATCCTTATGAAAGATCAGTTTTAAGTGTTTATAGAAATTTATTAGCAACAGCTGGTACTTTAATAATAAACTCTTGTACATTAAGATTGGTTACCTTTTTTGGTAACAATGCAAGTGCTTGGACTAAAACATTTGTATTATTAGGAGCTTTATCTTTAATAGCATTCCTTATAACTTTTTATGGAACTAAAGAAAGAGTAGTTGCAGCAAATGCTGAAAAAGCTAATGAAATTCCAATAAAAGAAGGATTTAAGGCCTTATTTAAGAATAAATACTGGATACAAGTTACATTAATCCTTTTACTTTTATTTATTGGTATGGCTTTAACTTATGGTTCAACAACATTCTATACAGAATTTATATTAGGTGATATTTACTTAGCTGATACTATTAACTCAGTTATGAATATTTCTCAAATAATTTGCATGTTCTTAATTGCTGGCTTTGTTAAAAAATTAGGAAAGAGAAATGTAATGGCAATTGGTTTCATTATAACAATACTAGGAACAATAATGATTGCTATTCCTGGAATTGGTTATGCTACAGTTATGATTTCAAGCATAATTCGTGGTATTGGTAATGCTTGTTCTGGTGCTACTATGTGGGCTATGTTATCTGATACAATTGAGTATGGAGAATGGAAAACAGGATATAGAACAGAAGGATTAGCTAATAGTGCTGCAAGCTTTGGATATAAGGTTGGTAATGGACTTGGTTCAGCAGTACTAGGATGGATACTTGCAATTGGTGGATATATGGCTCAATCAGCAACACAGTCCTCTTCAGCAATTTTTTCAATTCGATTAGTATATGTAATAGTTCCAATAGTAATTTATGCTTTAGTACTAATTATCTTAAAATTCTATAATTTAGATAAAGAATTCGACGAAATAGTGTCTGATTTAAAATCTAGAGCAGAAAATAAATAATATAAAAGTAATCATACCAAAAGGGCTCTTTGAACTGATTTATGCAAAATAAATAAGCAGTTCATTGAAGCCCTTTTTTAAATATTTAAAAGTAAAATATGTATTTATTTAAGAATACTAGTTAATTTCCAAATCCTAAATTAGTATTATTAAATAATTAGTGATTAAATTTTACTTAAATTTAACATTGGTTATCATTGATGATATTACCAAATTATAGTGCTATAAAGATGAAAAAATATAAATTTTAGCAAAAAGGGAATGAAATATGATAAGTTTAATGATTATTTGCTCATTAGTTTTATTAATCTGTATAACATCTACAAAAATATTATATAAATTTGGAGTTCCTATACTTTTAATATTTATAGTACTAGGAATGCTTTTTGGTTCAGATGGAATTGTAGGTATATACTTTGATAATTATGAACTTGCAAGTGATATATGTTCTATAGCATTAATATTTATTATGTTCTATGGTGGATTCGGTACTAATTGGAAGATGGCCAAGCCTATAGCAGTTCAATCAATACTTATGTCATCATTAGGTGTTGTTATAACTGCTGGTTTAACTGGATTATTTTCTTCAATAGTTTTTAAAACCTCCTTATTAGAGGGTTTACTAATAGGAGCTGTAATTGCATCCACAGATGCAGCTGCTGTCTTTGCAATATTACGTTCACAAAAGTTGAATTTAAAGGGATCAATAGCTTCTATATTAGAAATAGAAAGTGGTAGCAATGATCCTTTTGCATATATGCTTACAATTATTATTTTAGGATTAATGTCAAATCAAGGATATGGATCAATAGTTCCAATGCTATTAAATCAAATCATCGTAGGAATTCTAGCTTCAATAGTATTGGCAAAACTATCAGTTTATTTATTAAGAAATGTAATGTTTGAGATAGAAGGTTTTTATCCTATTTTCATTACTGCAATATCTATACTCGCTTATTCATTAAGTGAATATTTTGGTGGTAATGGATACCTAAGTGTTTATATAACAGGTATAATAATTGGAAATAGTAAAATACCTCATAAAAAGAGTATTTTCCAATTCTTTGATGGAGTATCATGGTTAATGCAAATTTTATTATTCTTCTTACTTGGATTATTAGCATTTCCATCACAAATGCCATCAGTTATGTTTAAAGGAATATCAATATCAATATTTATGATTTTAATAGCAAGACCTATTGCAACATTCAGCATATTAAGCTGGTTTAAAGTTCCTATTAAAGAGCAACTTTTTATATCATGGGTAGGAATAAGAGGTGCAGCATCAATTGTTTTTGCAATATTTGCTGTAACATATGATGTTCATATAAATTATGATATATTTCACATAATATTCTTTATAGCATTATTTTCAGTATCAGTTCAAGGGACACTTATTCCAAAGGTGGCAAGAAAGCTTGACTTAATAGATGATGATCAATCTGTTTTAAAAACTTTTAACGACTATAAGGAAAATAAAAGTACTAAATTGATAGAATTCACAATTAGTGAAAATAGTCCTATTGCAAATAAAAGTATTATGGACTCAAATATTCCTGAAGATATACTAGTTGTTATGATAAAACGTAAAGGCGATGTATTAGTTCCTAATGGATCAACAGTAATTTTACCCGGAGATACTTTAGTCCTATCAGGTAATACTCTTGCCAATTTTGAATATTATAAAGAAGGAAAAAGTACAAATTTAGTAGAGATTTCTGTAAATAGTGATAGTAGTATTGCTAATAAATCAATAAAAGATTCAAATATAAATAAAGATATATTAATAGTTATGATTAAGCGAAATGATAAAGTAATAGTACCAAATGGTAATACAGTAATAAAGCCTAAAGATATACTTGTTGTAACTGCTAATGATTTCGAAGAGGTTGAATCTTTAGTAATAGCGTAAATAGCATAAATAATAGAAAAAAAATAAAGTGCTATCATCATAATATTGATGATAGTATTTTATTTTTTTAACACGAAAATTATTTTCGCATAATCAATTATTTACAAAATTAATTTTTGTTGTTATATTTTAATTAATGGAGTTATCTATAGAAAGGAGGACATACCATGAAAAAAAATAAATCTGTAATTGACATAATTTTTGCTGAATATAATAACTTTTATGAAGCTGAAAAGAAAATAGCTGATTATATTGTTAACAATACGCAAAAAGTAATTGATATGACAATCTCAGAATTAGCAGAATCTGCTGGAGCAAGTGATGCAACAGTTACGAGGTTTTGTAAGAAATGTCATATGAAAGGATTTCATCATTTAAAAATAACTTTAGCAAGAGAACTTGTTGAATCTAAAAAAGATGATGTGAAAATTTCAGGTGATGTAAGTGAAAGTAATATAAAAGAATCATTAAGTAATATATTAGCTAATAAAGTTGAAGAATTAAAACAAACAGTTTCTATGATAGATGAAAAAGAATTAAGTGAAATATTAAATTTAATTAGAAATGCTCGAAATGTACAGTTTGCTGCTGTAGGAAATACAATACCTGTAGCGCTTGATGGATGTTATAAATTCAATCAAATTGGGATACCTTCTGTTACAAATCCAATATGGGAAACGCAAATAGCTTATACATTTAATTTATCAAAAGGTGATGTTGTTATAATAATATCAAATTCAGGATCATCTAAAAGACTAATTGATGTAATTGAAGCTGCAAAAGCTAAGGAGGCTTATATTGTCTCTATTACAAACAGCAATAATTCCCCAATTGCTAAAATTTCAGATTATCATATTAAAACTGCAACACGTGAAAAATTATTTTTGGAAGAATATTATTTTTCACGAATATCTGCCATGACTGTAATAGAAATATTATATTTATTTTTAACAGTAGGAAAACCTGATGTTTACAAAAATTTAAGTAAACATGAGCAATCTATTGCAGATAGTAAAATTTAATTATAGGAGTGAAATTAATGAAGAAAAGATGTGCAAATGAAGCATTGAGATATATTAAAGACAATACCATTATAGGTTTAGGTGGTGGAAGTACTATTTCATACCTTATATCTTTTATAAAAGAAGCAGGTTTAAATATTGAAGTAGTAACACCATCTTTTAAAACCGCTAGTCTTTGTATAGAAAATGGATTAAAAGTTCTTCCAACATGGTCAGTTAATAAAATATCTGTTGCATTTGATGGTTGTGATGAAGTAGATGAAAATCTTATAGCTTTAAAAAGTGGTGGCGGAATACATACAAAGGAAAAAATAATTGCAACTATGGCAGATGATTATATTTTACTTGTAGATGAAAGTAAGGTTGTAAAAAGATTAGAGTTTAAATATCCAATTGTATTAGAAATTCTTCCAGAAAGTAAGGCTCTTGTTGAAAAGGAAGTTAAAAACTTAGGAGGAATACCTAAAATGAGAACAAGCCCTTCAAAAGATGGTATTACTATAAGTGATAATGGTTTATATTTGATTGATGTTGAGTTTAATAAAGATGATATAAAAGATATTTCATTGCTAAATGATAATTTAAAAAAGATAGTTGGAGTTTTAGATACCTCTTTATTTTATAATATAGCAACAAAAGCTATTGTTGCAAGTGAAGATAAAGTAAGATTAATAGAAGTTGAAAGGTAGGTTATGTAAAATGATAAAAAATTTTAAAGTATTAAGTAATGGTGTAAATATGCCATCTATAGGATTTGGAACATATAAATCTGGAAGTGATGAAGAAACAGCTAAAATTGTTAAGTACGCATTAGAAGCTGGATATAGACAAATAGATACTGCTTCATTTTATGGAAATGAAGTTGGAATTGGTAATGGTATAAAAGAAAGTGGAATTAAAAGGGAAGACTTATTTTTAGTTACCAAACTTTGGAATGATGATCATGGATATGATAAAACAATCGAAGCATTTAACAAATCTTTAGAAAGATTACAAGTTGATTATTTAGATTTATATCTAATTCATTGGCCAAATAAACTAAATTCTGAAACATGGAAGGCCTTTGAGTATCTTTATAAAATAGGTAAAGTGAAAACTATAGGAGTATGTAATTTCAAGATAGGACATTTAGAGGAATTAAAGAAAACTGCTGAAATAATGCCTATGGTAAATCAAGTAGAAGTACATCCTCAAAGTTCTAAAAATGATATGCTAAGATACTGTGAGGAAAATAATATTCAACTTGTTGCTTGGAGCCCAATTATGAGAGGGAAGTTATTTACTAATGAGTTAATGTTAAAATTAGCAGAAAAATATAAGAAATCTATAGCACAAATAACATTAAGATGGCATATACAAAGAGGGGTAATTCCTATACCTAAGTCTTCAAATGAAGGAAGAATAAAAGAAAACTTAGATATTTTTGATTTTGAACTTTCTACTGAAGATATGAACGCGATTAATTCATTAGATGAAGGGTATAATGCTTCAATAACAGGAGTACCTGAAAATACAACTTATCTTGATTTCAAATAATTATACCTTACATTAATTACAAATATAAATTTAGAGAACCACAAATAATATAAGTTGATTATTTGTGGTTCTTTTTTATTATATTTAGATTTGTTTATAAAAATATTTAGAAATTCTTCTAAATATATTTACAAATTCTAAAAAAAGGATATAATGTAATTATAAATAACGATAATCATTATCAATAAAAGAAGGTGTAGAAATGTCTTTAATTTTATCTCAAGTAGGACAAGAAGTAACGATAAAAAAAATAACAGGCAATGCTGAAACAAAAAAATTTCTTAATAGCTTAGGTTTTATAATTGGAGAAGGAATAACAATAGTATCTGATTTAGGTGGAAATTTAATTGTAAATATTAAAGGAGCTAGAATAGCACTAGATAAGGGAATGGCTAGTAGAATCTTAGTTTAGGGGGATTAAATATGACTACATTAAAGGATGTTAAATGTGGACAAACAGTAAAAGTTAAAAAAGTAGAAGGTGCAGGTCCAATTCGTAGAAGGATAATGGATATGGGAATAACTAAAGGAAGTGAAATTTATGTTCGTAAAGTTGCTCCATTAGGTGATCCAATTGAAATTAATATAAGAGGATATGAGTTATCACTTAGAAAATTTGATGCAGAAATGATTGTAATTGAGTAATTATATAATTGAACAAATAAGGGGGAAAAACTATGTCAATTAAAATTGGATTAGCTGGTAATCCAAATTGCGGTAAAACAACAATGTTTAATAATCTTACAGGTGCAAAGCAATATGTAGGTAATTGGCCAGGAGTAACAGTTGAAAAAAAGGTTGGTAAATTAAAGGGGTATAATGATGTTGAGATTGTAGATTTGCCGGGAGTTTATTCTTTATCACCATATACTCTAGAAGAGGTAGTAACAAGAAACTTTATGATTGATGATAAACCAGATGCAATTATAAATATAATTGATGCTTCAAACATTGAAAGAAATTTATATTTAACAACTCAAATATTAGAATTAGGTATACCAACGGTTATTGCATTAAATATGATTGATGTAGTTGAAAAACGTGGTGATATTATAAATTTAGATAAAATATCACAAATTTTAGGGTGTCCAGTAATTAAGACTAGTGCCTTAAAAGGAACTGGAACTAAAGAAGTTGCTTTAAAAGCAATTGAAATAGCTAAAAATAAAACTTCTAATAATTTTAATATGAATTTTTCTCAAGAAGTAAAATCTGCACTTAATGAAATAAAAGCATTAATAAGCAGTGAAAAATTGAAAAAAAGCGATATTAACGATAATTGGATGGCAATAAAACTTTTTGAAAGAGATAGCAACTTATTAGAAAAAGTAACTATTAGTAATGAAGTAAATAATAAAATTGAAAATATCATTAGTAAATGTGAAAAAGAGTTTGATGATGATGCTGAAGGTATAATTACAGCAGAAAGATATGAATTCATAGGTTCTATTGTTTCAAAGATTATAAAGAAAAAAGATAACTCTAAGCATACAATTTCAGATAAAATTGATAAGGTTGTTACAAATAGAATACTTGCATTACCTATTTTCGCTTTAATAATGTGGGGAGTTTACTATATTTCTGTTAGTTCATTAGGAGCAATACTTACTGATTGGACTAATGATACGCTATTTGGTGAAATTATTGGAGAAAATGTAGCTGCATTTTTAGAAAATATAGGAACTGCACCTTGGTTACAAGGATTAATTAATGACGGAATAATAGGCGGTGTTGGTGCTGTATTAGGATTTGTTCCTCAAATTATGTTATTATTTTTCTTATTAGCGATATTAGAAGATTGTGGTTATATGGCTAGAATAGCTTTTATTATGGATAGAATTTTCCGTAAGTTTGGTCTTTCTGGAAAATCATTTATTCCAGTTCTTATAAGTTCTGGTTGTGGGGTTCCTGGTATAATGGCTACTAGAACAATGGAAAATGATAAAGATAGAAGAATTACAATAATGCTTACAACATTTATTCCTTGTGGAGCAAAGCTTCCTATAATTGCCTTATTTGCTGGGGCAATATTTGGAGGAGCATCATGGGTAGCACCTTCTATATATTTCTTAGGAATTTTCATGATTATAATTTGTGGAATTATATTAAATAAAACAAAAGTGTTTAAAGGTGAACCTGCTCCTTTTGTAATGGAACTACCACAATACCATATTCCAAGTTTTAAAGGTGTAATACTTCATATGTGGGACAGAGCAAAAGCCTTTATTGTTAAGGCAGGAACAATTATATTTGTAGCTTGTGCAGTAATTTGGTTTACAAGTTCATTTAGCTGGACATTACAAATGGTAGATGCTCAAGATAGTATTCTTGCAAGCATAGGAAAAGTAATAGCCCCTATATTTGCACCACTTGGATTTGGAAATTGGCAATCAGCAGTTTCAACATTAACAGGCTTTGTTGCTAAAGAAAATGTAGTTGGTACCTTTGGAGTATTATTTGGAATAGCAGAAGCAGCAGAAGATACTCCTGTATTATTAACTCAAATAGGATCAATGTTTACAGCTGCTAGTGGATTAGCATTTATTGCATTTAACATGTTAAATGCTCCTTGTTTTGCAGCTATAGGTGCAATTAGAAGAGAAATGGGATCATGGAAATGGATGTGGATTACTATAGGATTCCAAACACTTACTGCTTATATTGTTGCTTTAATGATTAATCAAATAGGTAGTTTTATTTTAGGTACTGGTAGCTTAATTGGTGCAATTGGTTCTGTTTTAATTGCAGTATTCGCAATTTCTATAGCAGTATTATCAGGTAGAGATATAAAAAGCAAGAAAAAAGTAACAAATGCCAACTAAGATAATTTATTATACTCATTAAGGAAGTGAATAGTATGGCAAACTTTATTATTGGTGGAATAGTTTTAGTGCTATTAATTTTAGCTATTAGAAAAATAGTTAAGAATAATAAGAGTTGTGGATGTCATTGTTCCGGATGCTCTCAAGCGAAATCTTGTAATAATAAACTTGAAATTAAAAAATAACCATTTTAAATAAGCTGAGATTTATAAGTCTCAGCTTATTTTTTATATAAATTATTTTTGCTTTGAGATAATAATCCAATTATTATTACATATTATATAATATGGTAGTTAAATCATAATATAGGAGGAAAAATGGATACTTGGATGGTTTTAGGAATAGATAAAACTAAAGATAAGTCCTTAATAAAAGATAGGTATTTCGATTTGTTAACCAAAGTAAATCCAGAAGATAATCCAGAAGGCTTTAAAATTCTAAGAGCTGCATATGAAAAAGCTCTTGAATATGCTAAAAATGAAAATATTGATGAGGATAATTCTGACTTAGAAAAATGGATTGAAAAAGTTAAAACTATTTATAAGTCATTTTCATTAAGAATAGACATAAATGAATGGAATAAATTACTCAATGAAGATATAAGTTTTTCTTTAGAAACTAAAGATGTGGCCTGTGAAAAATTACTTCAATATTTAATTAATAATATTAATATTCCATGCGAAGTATGGAGATTAATTGATTCACATTTCGAAATAAATGAAAGAAAAAAAGAACTTTATGAACAATTTCCAAAAGAATATATTGATTTTATTATTGATAGAATTGAAAACAATGATATTATAAATTATTACCTTTTTAAAGTTGAAGATAATAAAGATTATGATTCATGGATTAATTTATATTTTAATACAATACAGGAGCTAAACAATAATAACATAGAAGTAGTTAAAACATATTTAGAGCAATTACAAAGTTTTAACATATATCATCCATATTTTGATTTGCTTCAGTGTAGATATCATATGGCTTTAGGAGATTACACTATTTCAAAAAATATAATTTCTAATTTACTAAAAAATTATCCAAATGATATGGCTATAAATTATTATGCAGCAGAATTAAAATGGGTGGAAAAGAATTATAAACATGCTAAAGAATTATATGAGCACTGCTTAGATATTTCTCCAAATAATTTTAATGCAAAAGTAGGACTTGCTGATGTACTTTTAGAACTTGGTGAATTAGAAAAATCTAAGAATATATTTATTGATTTAATTAATATTGATCCATATTATGATTATCTTCGAGAAAGAGTTTCATATATAAATAGCCTTTTGATTGCTAAGCTAGATAATCAGTTAAAAACAAACCCAGATAATAATAAATTAAAATTTAAATTAGCTTGGTGCTATTATGAAAATTTCAATTATGAAAAAGCCATAAATTTAGTTTTGAAAATTAAGTGTAATGATAAAAGTGAAATTATTCAAAAGTATGATATTTTAGGCAACTCATACTTTGATATGGGATCTTATGATACTGCATTAAAATATTTTCATGAACTTTTAAAAAACAAAAAAACTAAAAATAATGAAATTGAGCTTATCAGTATATACAATAAACTTGGTCGAATATATTCAAAATTAAAAAGATATGATGAGGCACTTAAATTCTTTGATAAAGTTTTGAACTTAATGCCTAATAATATCTATTATATAAATTGTAAGTGCAATACATTAATTAAGTTAGGTAAATATGAAGAATGTTTAGAATTAAGTGATATTGGTATAGAAGTAGATAAAAATGATTCACTTATTTACAGTTTTAGAGCTGAATCATTATATAATTTAGGATATTTAAAAGAAGCATTGGATTCTGCTAATAGATGCATTAATCTTTGCCCATACATTAGTGCTCCTTATATTATTAAAATG
>OLQY01002327.1_pt1 | contig 12403 bp, 9 predicted proteins | sample 1672851 | NCBI WGS metagenome assembly OLQY01 (sample SAMEA3136730, study PRJEB25190) | human gut metagenome | reverse complement strand
TCATTGAACATATACGGAACCATCATCATAAGTCATTCCTCCAATTTTCATCGGCCACCCGTTTGTTTGCGGGCGGTTGACTTTTGATATACATTTTTGTGTTCCCTTGGGGATTCGGTCCTTCCGTTCCTCTTTCCCTTGGAACGCCTCTATAATAGCACCGAACATTAGCACTGTCAACAGTAGAGTGCTAATGTTTACATGTTATGTAATGTTTGTTCACAAAATATGTAATAAGTTTTGTTGAATTACGATGATACGTCTGTTTTGCTAGCCCGTAGGGAGGGATCTTGACCCCTCCGGGACGTTTGCGGCAGCCGCAGACCACCCCGGGACGCATGTATGCTGCCTGGGAAAGTGCATCACTGCCACAAGCCTCCTGCGGAGGGGTCAAGACCCCTCCCTACGACTTACCCGCAAGTGCCCGCTAATGGGAAGCCTGCGCTCCGGTCATTCACGGGGCAGCCTTTGCTTTCTAAAGCCTGCTCACGGGGGAGAAGGCTTCTCATCTTTACATTATGTCGTATTCAATCGGCGTCTCAAACAGCCGTGCCGCCTTCTCCCGGTCCTCGGTCTGGCCCAGCGCCCACATCAGCTTGACGGCGACAGCCTCGGGGGTCATGTCGCGGGCCTCCAGGACGCCGGGCAGCTCACCGACGGCGCGGCCCACCTCGTAGACGGCAAGGTCGCAGCCTTCATGCGGGACCTGCGTGGTAAACACCGCCAGCCGCCCGCTCTCACACCAGCGGCGCAGGGCGGCGAACATCTCGCCGTGCTCCCCGCCCGGCAGGCCGCCGACGCCGAAGCTCTCCAGCACCAGTGCGCGGTAGCGCGGGGCCAGCAGCGGGATGATGTCCGCCCGCATGCCCGGCACAAGCCGCAGCACAAAAACGGCGGGCTCAAGCCTTTCATAGAACCGCACGGGCGGCTGGTCCGCGGGGCGGCGCAGAAACGTCACCAGCCGCGTATCGCGGAACACCGCGGTCTCGGGGTAGTCGATGCTGGAAAACGCATTGAAGCTGCGCGTCCGCGTCTTGCGCGCGCGCGTGCCCAGAATGACCTTGTTGTCAAACACAAGCTGTACGCCCCATGCGCCGTCGCTGACCGCGTAGACGAACGCGCGGTAGAGGTTGTTGCGCGCGTCGGTATCGCGGTTGTAGATGGACTTCTGGCTGCCGGTCAGCACAACGGGCTTCGCGCTGTTCTGCACCATGTAGCTGAGCGCCGCGGCGGTGTAGGCCATCGTGTCTGTGCCGTGGGCGATGACAAAACCGTCGCAGGCGTCATAATTTTCTTTGATGCAGCGCACGATGCTCTGCCACTGCGCGGGGCCGACGTTCGTCGAATCCAGGTTGAACACCTGCACAGCGCTGACCTCGCACAGGTCAGCCAGCTCGGGCACGCAGGCCAGCAGCTCCTCTGACGTGATGGCTGGGGCCAGCCCGCCCGCCGCCGTAGGGCGGCTTGCAATCGTCCCGCCTGTGGCGAGAAGCAGAATTTTTTTCATCAAAATACCTCACTTCCTTGGCCCCCTCTGCGAGGGGGCTCCGCCCGCAGGCGGTGGGGGAGAGAGCTTCGCGGTTATCCGAAATATTTCGGGTCATGGCAAAGTTCTCTCCCTCCGGCCCTACGGGCCACCGCTCCCCTTCTGGCGCAAGCGCCACCTCCCCCGTATCGGGGGAGTCTGTCTCGCAGAGGGAGGCAAGAGCTTTTCACTCCGCCCACATCAGATGCCGCTCCGCGACGACCTGGGCGTCCAGTGTGCGCGGACCTGCCGTAAAGCGCACGGTCACGCGGCGGCCCGCAACGCTTTCCACGGTGCCGGGGCCAAAGACGGCATGCCGCACATGGGCACCGACGGCGGTGATGCTGTCCACATCCACAGGCGGCAGCGGGGCGCGCACCGCGGGCGGGGGTGTGCGGCGGCCCGCGGGCTCGGCGTCGCGGCTTTTGCGGTGGCCGGGCAGACCGGACAGCACCTCATCCACAAAGGTCGAGCGCTCCGCCGCGCAGTCAAACAGCACCAACTGCTGCCGCGCGCGGGTCATGGCCACGTAAAACAGCCGCCGGTCCTCCTCATACTGCTGCGTCTCGCCGGGCGTGCGGCAGCACAGCTCCGGCTTGGCGGGCAGAATGCCGTCCAGCACATCCAACAAAATGACCCGGTCATATTCCAGCCCCTTGGCCGAATGGATCGTCGAAAGCAAAAACCTGCACCCGGGCGGGTTCTCATGGTTTTGTATGATGCTGCGCAGCTTTTCCAGCCGCCGCAGCAGGTGCCGCGGCGTCGGCTCCTGTGCGCCGAGCATTTCCAGCACGGCCAGCTTCGTGCGGTCCATGCCGTTTTTGTCCAGATATTTGCCGTAGCCCAGCTGGTCGGCCAGGAACCGCACCGCATCGTCCGCGGCCATTTTGGGCAGACGCGCCAGACCGTCCGCCACGTCAGCCATGGCGGCGCGGGTGCGCGGACGGATGCTGTCCTCATTCAGCAGGGCCGTCCAGCAGCCCTGCCCGTACTGCCGCGCCTGATTGCAGGCAAACAGCGCCTGTGCGCGGGTGACGGGCACGCCGAATTTGTAGTAGCAGCGCAGAAAAGTTTCTCCATCCGCGGGGTGTGCGGCCAGCGTGAAAATATCGGTCACATCGCGGACGATCTTGTTGGTAAAAAAAGTCTGGTCCACTGCCTTGCAGGCGTAGGGGATGCCCCGCCGCTCGCACAGGTCGATGATGGGCAGTGCGCTCTCGTGGTTGCGGAACAGCACCGCCGTCCCGGTATCGCAGTGCTGCGCCGTCTCAAACAAGAACGGCAGCTGGTCGGCGCGGCGCGGCACGGTGACGATCTGCAGCGGTGCGCCGGGGCCCTGCGTCGGTGCGATGGTCTTGGGGCGGCGATAGCGGTTGCGCGCCACAAAGCGGTTGGCAGCCTCCAGAATCGGCTCTGTGGAGCGGTAGTTCTGCTCCATCAGCAAAATCTGTGCGCCGGGATAGGTCTTTTCAAAGTCCATCAGCGCCTGGGGGTAGGCGGCGCGGAAGCCGTAAATGCTCTGGTCCTCGTCGCCGACCATAAAGATATTGCCGCTTTCCTGCGCCAGCACGCGGATAATTTCATGCTGTACCTTGGACGTATCCTGCGACTCATCGACGCAGAAATACTTGTACCGTTTGCGGAACGCCGCCGCAACCGCGGGCGCACCGCGCAGGATTTGCAGCGCAAAGCAGAGCTGGTCGTCGTAGTCCATTTTGTGCGCGGCCTTCAGCGCCTTCTGGTAGCCGCGGTACAGGTCAGGCAGATTCTCAATATCGGTTTCCAGCTCGTCCAATTCCGCGTCGGTCAGGCACATATTTTTAATGTAGGTGATGGCCGTGCGCAGATCCTTGACCGTGCTCTCGGCGGGGTACTCGTGGTTTGTGTCCTGCCATAGCCGCATGAGCAGCGGCGTGGTCTCGCTCTCATTGCGGATGAGCTCCGGCGGGGTACGGCCATACATGCGGCTGTACAGCGCGATGATGCGCGCCGCCACACCGTTGATGGTGCGGAACTCCAGCCGTGCGGCCAATTCGCCGCCGAACCGCGCCGCGAACCGGGCGCGCATCTCCTGCGTGGCGGCGACGGTGTAGGTCATTGTCAGGATGGCTTCCGGCGCAATGCCGCAGACCTCGGTCATATAGCCCAGCCGGGTGATGAGCACGGTGGTTTTGCCGCTACCTGGCACCGCCAGCAGCAGCACCGGGCCGTTGACCGCCTCCACCGCCGCGCGCTGCTGGTCGTTCAGGGCCGCCAGATGGGCCGTTTCAAATATAGCCTTGTCCATGGCAGCTCCTTTCGTGCAGTATAAATTGCCGCGCAGTAGGGGCCGCACATGTGCGGCCCGCAGCTTCACGGGGGACGCCTGCTTATGGGCAGGCCGCGGGCCGGGCATGCCCGGCCCCTACAGTGTTTCCCTATTGTACCATACATCCCGCACAAAAGCAAAGCTCCCCGCCGGATCAGCGGGGAGCAGAGCTGTTACACGCGGTTCAGCGCCTCGACGGTGTAGCCGCCGACGCCGCCGATGCCGAACACCGTCGCCCGGGCGTTGAACAGCCGGTCCATGCTCTCCTTGTCGAGCAGTAATTGCGTGCGTGAAAATTGGTTTAACATGTATCGTTCCTCTCTCGCCCGTAAACGAGTTCTATGGGCAAAGCCGCGGGCCGGGCATGCCCGGCCCCTACTTCTCTATATCCCCACTATGCAGATGTGATTATAAATGTCAACCTTGCAAAGTGTAAAAACCTGCAGCGTTTCAGCCCGCGTATTTTGTCACCCCCAAGTCTTGGATAAACGCGCACACTGTGGTACAATATGTAAGAAAGAGCAAACTTCCCATAACCAAAGGACGTCACCATGAAACAAGGCAATTTGAATATACGCTGCACCGAAGATTACGCGGTGCTGTACTGGGATAAACCCGCCGCCGCGCCCAGCGGGGCGGAATACACGGTCTCCCTGAACGGTGAGGCCGTTGGCCGCACAGACCGCACCCATTTTACAATAGAGGGGCTGAGCTACGGCAGTGCCTTCCGGGTGGACGTGGTCAGCGGCAGCTACTGCATCGGCTCGGCCACGCTGCAGTTCGGCAGGGAAAAACGCCGCATCGACATTACCGCCGCGCCCTACTTCTGCAAGGGCGACGGCCACATCCTGAACACCGACAATTTACAGCGGGCCATCAACGACTGCGGCGCGGACGATATTCTGTACGTGCCGGCGGGCGATTTCCTGACCGGCGCGCTGCGGCTGCACAGTGATCTGGAAATTTATCTGGCCAAGGGCGCGGTCCTGCAGGGCACAACGAACATTCACGACTATTCGCCCCGCATCCCCAGCCGGTTTGAGGGCACCGAGATGCGCTGCTACTCAAGCCTTTTGAACGCGGGCGACATGAACCACAAGACCGGTCCGAACTGCCGCAATATCATCATCCGCGGCAGGGGCACGATCTGCGGCGGCGGGCAGGAACTGGCCCGCAAGATCATTGAGGACGAGCGCGCCCGCATCAAGAGTTTTCTAGACGACAATCGGGAGCTCGTCGAAAGCTGCGAGAACAGCGACACGATCCCGGGCCGCGTCCGCCCGCGGCTTATCAATTTAAGCAACTGTGAGAACGTCTGGATCAGCGGTATCACGCTGAAAAACGGCCCGTCCTGGAACGTCCACATGATCTACTGCGACGACATCCAGACCGACCACTGCACCTTTGTGTCCGAGGGCGTCTGGAACGGCGACGGCTGGGACCCGGACTCCTCGACGAACTGCACCTTATTTGCGTCGGAGTTCTCCACGGGGGACGACGCTGTCGCCATCAAGAGCGGCAAAAACCCCGAGGGCAACGAAATCAACCGTCCCTGCGCGCATATCCGGGTGTTTGACTGCCGCAGCGACTGCGGCCACGGCATCTGCATCGGCAGCGAGATGAGCGGCGGCGTGGAGGACGTGCAGATCTGGGACTGTGATCTGGCAAACTCGCTGTCCGGCATCGAGATCAAGGCCACGCCCAAGCGCGGCGGCTATGTGCGCGGCGTGACCGTGCGGGACTGCATCACGCCCCGCGTCATGCTGCACAGCGTACCGTACAATGACGACGGTGTGCCCGCCGGTGCCCCGCCGAAGCTCGAGCACTGCTTCTTTGAGCGGCTGACCCTGACCGCCGAGGTGCTGGACCATGACCGCAGCCGACACGATGCCGCCCCGATCGAGATCGCGGGCTTTGACAAGCCGGGCTATGAGGTCGAGGACATTGTCTTTAAGGATATTACCATCACCAAGCCGTCCGTCGTCCTGCCGCTGGGGCTGTGCAAGGGTGTGACGCTAAGCAATCTTGCGTGCGTGAAGGAATAAGCCTAAGGCCTCCCTTTGACAAGGGAGGCCTTTCTCCCCACTTTATGAACAAATCTTAAAACTTCCTTACACCCTCTTGCACCGCGGTGCAGGAGGGTGTATTATTATCATGTTTTAATAATTAACACAAGCCAACTATTAACAGGAGGTGTTCACCGATGGGCACTGAAACCCCTTATCTGAGCGGGGTGTTCCGCTTTGTGGCGCGGCTGCACACACTGTCCAGGCGCGGGATGCGCATGGCACTGGCCGGGCAGCCCAAATGCCGCTATGGCATGCTGCAAAGTCTGTACAATCTCATTGAGCAGCACGGCTGCGACGGCGCGATCTATGTCTCGGACATTGCGCGGCAGATGCACCAGCCTATGCCGGCGATTTCCCGCGTGCTGCGTCAGATGGAGCAGGACGGCCACATCGTCCGCGAGACAGACCCCAAGGACCGCCGCAAGACGCTGGTGCGCATCACCCCGGCAGGGGAGCGCGCCCGCAAAGCCAATGAGCAGGCCATGAATGACTACTTTGCCCGCATCATGGCGCGGCTGACCCCAGAGCAGCTGGCGCAGGCCAACGCCGTAAAGGACGCTCTGCTCGCCGCCATCGAGGCCGAGAACGCCGCTATGAAAACCGATTTGAAAGGAGAACCCCCGCATGACGAAAATTTTTAAGCAGCTGGGGCGGCACTGGGCGGCCTGCCTGGCCGTCGTTGCACTGCTCATCGTGCAGGCATACTGCGATTTAAGCCTGCCCGATTACACAAGCAAAATTGTGGACACCGGCATCCAGCAGGGCGGCATTGAAAGCCCCGTGCCCGACACCGTCCGCAGCACAACGCTGCAGGCGCTCGAGCTGCTCATGTCCGAGGACGACGCCGCACTGGCGGACGAAGCCTACTCCGCCCCCGACGCGGACGGTGTGCGCACACTGAACCCGGACGCGGACACCGCCGCGCTGGAAAATGCGTTCACAACGCCGGACGTTGTGCTGTACATGGCCGCGGCGAAGAATGCCTCCACTGCCGCCGGTACCACCGACACCGTGGTCCCCACGGCCTATGACCTCGACGCCGTCGCCACGCAGCTGGCCGCCGCGTCCCGGGCCCCCGGCGCACGGGAAATGCTGCAGAGCCAGCTGACGGACGGTCTCGCCCAGCTGGACGAGACCGTCGCCGACAGCCTGTCCAGCCAGGCCATGCTGCTCGTCGCGCTGGAATATGACGCGCAGGGCATTGCCCATGACGTGCAAATGTCCTATCTGCTGCGCACGGGCGGCCAGATGCTGGCTTTAACGCTGCTCATGGTTGCCGTGGCCGTCGCCGTAGGCTTTATCGCGTCCCGCGTCTCCGCCGCCATTGGCCGTGACCTGCGCCGCGACGTGTTCAGGACCGTCGTCGGCTACTCCAACGCCGAAATCGAAAAATTTTCCACTGCTTCGCTGATTACCCGCACCACGAACGACATCCAGCAGGTGCAGTTCGTCTGCGTGATCCTGCTGCGCATGGTGGCCTACGCGCCCATTTTGGGCATCGGCGGCATTATGCACGTTGCCAGCGGCAACACGGGGCTGGAATGGATCATCTTTGTGGCCGTGGCCGCACTGCTGGCGCTCATCGCCGTTTTGATGAACGTAGCCATGCCGAAATTCAAGCAGATGCAAGTTTTGGTGGATCAGCTGAACCTTGTCAGCCGCGAAATCCTGACCGGCATTATGCCCATCCGCGCGTTCAGCCGCGAGGAATTTGAGGAAAAGCGCTTTGACAGGGCCAACACCGACCTGATGAAGACCCAGCTGTTCACCAACCGCACGATGGTCGCCATGATGCCGTTTATGACGCTCATCATGAACGGCACGAGCCTGCTCATCGTCTGGTTCGGCGGCAAGGCGATGGATCTGGGCAGCATGCAGGTGGGCGAGATGATCGCGTTCATCACCTACACGATGCAGATCGTCATGTCGTTCCTCATGCTCTCGATGGTCGCCGTCATGCTGCCCCGCGCCGGTGTGGCTGCGGACCGCATTGACGAGGTCATCAAGACCCCCTCGACCATCCATGACCCCGCTGCGCCCAAGGCACTGCCCGCGGACGGCACCCACGGCGTTGTGGCGTTCCATGACGTCAGCTTCCGCTATCCCGGCTCCGACGAGGACGCGCTCGAGCACATCAGCTTCACGGCCAGACCCGGCGAGACAACGGCCATCATCGGCTCCACGGGCTGCGGCAAATCTACGCTGCTCAACCTGATCCCGCGCTTCTACGATGTGACCGAGGGCAGCGTGACGATTGACGGCGTTGACGTGCGCGACATGACCCAGGCACAGCTGCACGACGAGCTGGGCTATGTACCGCAGAAGGGCGTGCTGTTCAGCGGCACGATCACATCCAACCTGAAGTTCGGCGGCGACCACATCACCGACGCAGACGCAGAGCAGGCCGCCGAGATCGCCCAGGCCACGGAGTTCATCTCCGCTAAGCCCGAGGGCTTCGACAGCCCGATTGCCCAGGGCGGCAGCAACGTCTCCGGCGGGCAGAAGCAGCGCCTTTCGATTGCCCGCGCCATTGCCAAGCACCCGCAGATCTATCTGTTTGACGACAGCTTCTCGGCGCTGGACTACAAGACCGACGTGGCGCTGCGCCGTGCGCTGAAGGCTAAAACTGACAACGCCACGGTCATTATTGTGGCGCAGCGCATCTCCACCGTGCTGCACGCGAACCAGATTCTGGTGCTGGATGAGGGGTGCCTCGTCGGCAAGGGCACCCATGCCCAGCTGATGGAAAGCTGCCCCGCATATCAGGAAATTGCGCGCAGCCAGCTGAGCCAGAAGGAACTGAATTTGCAGAAGGAGGGTGAGTGATATGCCAAGACCCGGACGCATGACGACGGAGCGCGCCAAGGACTTCAAGGGCACGCTGCGCCAGCTGCTGGCCGCCATGAGCAAGTATAAGCTGTCGCTGGTCGTCGTCATTGTTTTTGCTGTTCTGTCAACCATTTTCAACATTGCAGGGCCGAAGATCCTGGCCAAGGCCACCACGGCGCTGGCCACCGGCTGGATCGCCAAGCTGCGCGGTGTGGGCGGCATCGACTTTGCCTACATCGGCAAGGTGCTGCTGTTCCTGCTGGGCATGTACCTGCTGTCCGCGGCGTTCAGCTTCGTTCAGGGCTGGCTCATGTCCGGCCTGTCGCAGAAGGTCTGCTACGACTTCCGCGACCAGATCAGCAAAAAGATCAACCGCCTGCCGCTGGCCTACTTTGAAAAGCGCACCGTCGGCGAGGTGCTGTCCCGCATTACAAACGATGTGGATACGCTGGGCCAGAGCCTGAACCAGAGCGTGACTCAGCTGATCACCAGCGTTGCAACGATGGTCGGCGTGCTCATCATGATGCTGTCCATCAGCCCTAAAATGACGCTGATCGCCCTGCTGATCCTGCCGGTTTCGCTGGCGCTGGTGCTGGTGGTCGTCAAGTTCAGCCAGAAGTATTTCAAGGCGCAGCAGGCGACACTGGGCGTTGTCAACGGTCAGGTCGAGGAGGTCTACTCCGGTCACAACGTCATCAAGGCGTTCAACCGCGAGGCCGCCGTGCTGGACGACTTCAACGCCGCGAACGATAAGCTGTACGAATCCGCGTGGAAGTCGCAGTTTTTGTCCGGCCTGATGCAGCCCATCATGAACTTTGTGGGCAACCTGGGCTATGTGGCCGTCGCCATCGTCGGCAGTATTTTTGCCGCAGCGGGCGCCATCACCATCGGCGATATTCAGGCGTTCATCCAGTACGTCAAGAACTTCACCCAGCCCATCCAGCAGCTGGCGCAGGTCTCCAACATGCTGCAAAGCATGACCGCCGCCGCCGAGCGCGTCTTTGAATTTTTGAACGAGCCCGAGGAGGACCAGCTGGCCGACCCCGCCCGCCGCGCCGACCCCGCCTGCATCGACGGTCAGGTCACGTTTGACCATGTAAAGTTCGGCTACACGCCGGAAAAGACCGTCATCCACAATTTCAGCTGCAATGTCAAGCCCGGCCAGAAGGTCGCCATCGTCGGCCCCACCGGCGCGGGCAAGACCACAATGGTCAAGCTGCTCATGCGGTTCTATGATGTGGATTCCGGCGAAATTTTGCTGAACGGCCATAACGTCAGGGACTTTGACCGCAGCGACCTGCGCGAGGGCTTCGGCATGGTGCTGCAGGATACCTGGCTGTTCAAGGGCACGATCATGGAGAACATCCGCTATGGCCGTCTGGATGCCACGGACGATGAGGTCATTGCCGCCGCGAAGGCTGCAAACGCCGATCACTTTATCCGCACGCTGCCCGGCGGCTACCAGATGGAGCTGAACGAGGATGCCTCCAACGTCAGCCAAGGTCAGAAGCAGCTTTTGACGATTGCCCGCACGATTTTGGCGGACAACCGCATCCTGATCCTCGATGAGGCGACATCGAGCGTTGACACCCGCACCGAGCAGCGCATCCAGACGGCTATGGACCGCCTGATGCAGGGCCGCACGAGCTTCGTCATCGCGCACCGCCTGTCCACCATCCGCGATGCCGATTTGATCCTGGTCATGCGCGAGGGCGACATTGTCGAGCAGGGCACCCACGACGAGCTGATCGAAGCCGGCGGGTTCTATGCCGATTTGTACAACAGTCAGTTTGAGGATGTGACGGCTTGACAAATTGACGCAGGTTGGTTCTAATGTAAAAAACGCCTAAAGGCTTCCCCCGCGGGGGAAGCTGTCCGCGAAGCGGACTGATGAGGGCAAAGCTCCCGCAGCCACCCATTTATGAGTAGTATCCGCAGGGTCGCCCTCATCCGGCCCTGCGGGCCACCTTCCCCCGCGGGGGAAGGCTTTTCTTTTATTGACACCCCTGCTATAATAGAACCAAAGGGGGCTTTATCCATGGATTACACGCAACTTACCGCGCAGGCACGGCAGGCCACGGAAGAACTGCTCGAAGCTGCGCACCTTGAAACAGGGGACATTTTTGTGGTCGGCTGCTCCAGCAGCGAGATCATGGGCGGGCGCATCGGCAAGGATTCCAGCATGGAGGCTGCCGCTGCCGTGCTGGCGGGCGTGCTGCCGCCATTGCAGGAGCAGGGCGTCTATCTGGCCGCCCAGTGCTGTGAGCATCTGAACCGTTCTATCGTCATTGAGCGCGAGGCCGCGAAGGCCAACGGCTATCAGATTGTCTCGGCCATTCCGCAGCCCCACGCGGGCGGCAGCTGGGCCACGAACTGCTGGCAGCGCTTTAACGACCCCGTCCTTGTGGAGGAGGTCAGGGCCGCCGCGGGCATGGACATCGGCGGCACGCTGATCGGTATGCACCTGCGCCGCGTGGCTGTGCCGGTGCGCTTGTCGATGGACCACATCGGGCATGCAATTCTGCTCTGCGCCCGCACCCGTCCGCCGTTCATCGGCGGTTCCCGCGCCGTTTACAGTCAGGAGGAAGTGCGATGATTCCCGAAGCCCAGAAGCAGCAGATGGCCGAGGCCGTCGCGAAGATCCGTGAGACGATGGCCGCTGCCGCCAAGGCCGCAGGCCGCGACCCGGCAGAGGTACGCCTTTGCGCCGCCTGCAAGACCCGCACGGTGGAGGAGGTGCGCTACAGCGCTGACCTGCCCATTGACCTGTTCGGTGAAAACCATGTGCAGGAACTGGTCGAAAAGACCGACGCGAACGCCTACAACGGCAAGCCCGGGCACTTCATCGGGCATTTACAGACGAACAAGGTCAACAAGGTCGTAGGCCGCGCCGCGCTGATCCAGAGCGTGGACAGCACGCGCCTTTTGGATAAAATCGATGCCGCCGCGGCCCGTCTGGGGCTGGTGCAGGACATTCTCGTCGAGATCAACATCGGCGAGGAGGCCAGCAAGAGCGGCGTGGACGCCGACAGCCTGTTCCCGCTTTTGGAGGCTGCCGCCGCCAGGGAGCACATCCGTCTGCGCGGCCTGATGGCGATCCCGCCCGCCGACGCCGACGACACCGAGACCCGCCGCTTTTTTGCACAGATGCGGGAGCTTTTGGCCAGAGCCGACGCCCGGCACTATGACCGGGCACAGATGGACATTCTGTCCATGGGCATGAGCCACGACTACGCCGCCGCCATCGCCGAGGGCGCGACCATCGTCCGCGTCGGCACGGCGATTTACGGCGCACGGGATTACAGCAAAAAGGCATAATTTCAGGCTTCCCCCGCGGGGGAAGCTGTCCGCGAAGCGGACGGATGAGGGCAAGGCTTCCGCAGCCACCCGTTCACGGGATTTCGCCGCAGACTCGCTCCTCATCCGGCCCTTCGGGCCACCTTCCCCCGCGGGGGAAGGCTTTTTATTTTCTCCCCCTGTATTCCCGCGGCGTCATCCCGTACCGCTTTTTGAACAGACGGTTGAAGTAGGACAAATTCTCAAACCCGCATTGCTCCGCAATCGCCAGCACGGTATCGCTGCCGCCGCGCAGGGCATCGGCGGCGGCGTTCAAGCGTTGCTCGTTCAGGTATTCGGTAAAGCCCTGGCCGGTCATTTTCTTGAACCAGCGCA
>OLQY01002324.1_pt1 | contig 12421 bp, 10 predicted proteins | sample 1672851 | NCBI WGS metagenome assembly OLQY01 (sample SAMEA3136730, study PRJEB25190) | human gut metagenome | reverse complement strand
CCAGCATTATGTAATAATGTTTCACAAACCTTTTAATGTACATGAGTAAACCTCCTTTCTTTTATAGACAGTTTATCTTGTAATCATATTTTTCACTAGACGATATTGTTTCTGATTTTACAGTCTTTTTTTTAAATTTAAAAAAATGTCCGAATCAAATCGAACATTTTTTAACCCTGTTTGCATATTCTGTTGGTGTGCATCCATATTCTTTTGTAAACACTTTTGTAAAATAATAATAATTGTCATATCCCAGATCTGATGCAATCTGTGTGATATTTTCAGTTCCTTTTTCCATTTTACATGCTGCCGCATTCATTTTTCTGCTGATCACATAGTTATGAAATGTATCACCGGTCATTTCTTTAAATCTCGTGCTGAAATAGCTTCTGCTCATTCCAATCTCCGCCGCAGCATCTTCCGACTTCAGGTTTTCTTCTACATGTTCTTCTATGTATAGGATGATCCTTGCAAAGCTATAGATATCATTTGCTTTTTCTGTCTGCAGGCACGTCCGGTACAGCTCATCCTTCCATTTTTTTACCCATGCCAGCATATCATTTACGGAGGATAGCGCCGGAAATTCATACTCTTCCCCTGTGATCTCCTGAATGCGGTGGAGGCTCTTTACAAAAATCCTTTCGGCAGTGCGAAGCTCCACTTCCCCTGTCATTTCACACAACCTGCCAAACTCGTTATCGTCATATATCCATCTGGTGTTCATCCATGCATTTTCCAGCTTTTTGCGTAATCCGTGATCCTCCTGCCTTTTTTCCTTTTTTAACAGATTATCCTTATATTTTCTATCCACCCGCTCCAGTATCTGGTCACAGTCATCCCCATCAAAGCTTATCTTAGATATGTAATCCAGTGCTCCCAGCCTCATGGCTTTCTGTGCATAACGGAAATCTTCATGTACTGAAAAAATCACAAATTTCACATCCGGATATTCTGTTCTGCATCTTTCCATCAGCTCAATCCCATCTATCTCCGGCATATCTATGTCCGTGAACACAACATCTACCATGTTATCCTTCAGAAATTCCAGTGCTTTACTCCCATTCTGGACATCGCCCACAACTTCAAATCCATATTTTTCCCAGTTCATTATGGATATCAGACCTTTCCTAGCCAGTTTATCATCATCAACAACTAATACTCTCATTCCCTCATACCCTCTTATTCTATACCAGTATCTGTCACTTTAGCTTTATCCCGTAACTCTTCCTGAACCGGGATCAGAATTGTAATCTTGGTTCCATGTCCTTTTTTGCAATTTACAAACAGATTCGTCTGTCCTTCATAGAATGAATCCAGCATTGCCTTTACATACCGCAGACCAATCCCTCTGTTTCCATTCTGCATTTTCTGCAGATTATAATCAAAAGGTGCATTAATCTGATTAATCTCCTCTATGGTCAGTCCGTTACCGCTGTCTGCTATGGTGATTGCTGCTAATCCCCGTCTATTATCTTCAAAGATCCGTATTGTTATTTTCTCATCCTTTCCAAGTCCATACTGTATCGCATTTTCCACCAGCGGCTGAAGCAGCATCCGCACCGTTGGCTGTTCCAGATAACTGCCTTCCTCCACATTCATTTCTATCACAAAATCATATCGCATCTGCTGGAGTGCGATATATTCTTTCACAATATCAATCTCTGTCCGGAGTGTTGTCTGCATCCCCTCTTTTCCCAGATTGTACGACAGCAGCTTCTTTAATCTCTGCACAAATTCCGTAATGTTATCCTGATGGCTCATCCTTGCCATCCACTGGATAGAGTTTAAAGTATTGAGCAGAAAATGTGGATTAATCTGGAACAGGAGCTTCTCATATTCTATCCGCTGGATATTTTTTTCTTTTTCCACAACGTTATCAATAAGATTCCTGATCTGGTCCTTCATCTTCTCCACTTCATGCATCAGGTCATCGAATTCCTTGATACCATACTCCTGCTTTACCATCTGTAGGGAGCCTCCTCCAATCTGAAGCAGCTGTTCCTGAAACTGATTGAGCGGCTTACATATTAACCGGTAGAGGTAAATGACAGAGCCGGAGAAAACACAGAACGACACAAGGATGATAACCAGCAGCTTCAGTCTCCACATATTCATTTCTTTCTGATATGTATTCTCCTGCAGCGCAATGGCATTCGCATATCCTATCTCACTGCGGTATACCATGACCTTATATCCTTCCTGGCTTGTCACCGCATACTCTTCTTTTTCCGGCAATTTGGACAGGAGCTGCTGCCCCCGGATAATCGCAGGGTTATTACTGTACTGCACAATACCATTCTCATCCAGTTCCATATAAGTATATTTCCAGTTTTCTTTGTTTAGCCTTTCCGCAACACTCATATCCGGCTCTATCTCTGCATAAATATCCAATTTCTGCCTGTTGCTGAAGGAAACCCTCCGCTTTACCGATATCACCGGTCTTTCCCTGATTCCTAGGCAGGATAAATGCATAGCCTGGATTGTATTTCCAATATTTTCAGTTACATTAGGGATAGTCTGATATACTTGATCCAGATTCCTGACATTGATATTTCTGATCAGTTCACTTTGCTCTTCCAGGTCATAATAAGTAACACCGAGCAGCTTTGTATTCACATATCCTAGCTTTACCAGTTCTTCTCTGAGTGATTTCTGTCCCGTATACTTGTCAAAATTATCCTCAGCACTTAAATAAGACTCTACCACGTTTCCTATAAGTCCGCTAGGACTCATCTGGTTGACAATACTGATCATGTCATAATAAGCACTATCCGTCTCCCGCGTTATCTGTTCCAGATATATCTGCATACTTTCCTGAATACTGTCATTCCGTATCATTCGGATTGTCATATATGACACAATCACCACTGCAAGGATACTTGACATCGCACTGATCAGCATAACAACCATCATCTTTTTCCTAAGTGTCTGTTTCCCTCTCTTTTCTCTTCCCATACCGGCTTCCCCACTCATATCTTGCACTATTTGTTATTTTAAAGCATACATACTTTTTATCGAATGTCAACTGTTTATGAAGTGTCTTTTTTACTAAAAAGTCAGGGAGATTTCTGTAAAATATAAAACGGTCAACCTGATTGCAGTCAACCACATATATGCACAGGTCTTTGGAATCATTAACAGACCGACCTTTGGTTTTGTTTTGCTGAATAAAGTTACCGGAATATAAAAAAGCAGGTAGCCAGCCATTGCAACTGACTACCCACTCGCTACCGCTATTCTTCTACCTACAATAGCAAAGTGCCTTGTGATTTTCAGCAATCCTGTTGAAGCTGAAAAACTCTGCAAAGTGCGTAAATTCAAGGATTTCTATATATCCTTTCTGTGTAGTCCTACCACAGTCTCCACATGCGTACAAATTCAAATTATATCCCCACAAAACTATGGATATCTGGACAATATTTTTACAGTACTAATACCGTTTGTGCAGCCTTTTCCCACAAAATCATGGATGGTACTAATTTTGCACCATACTAATTGTGCAACAGCCTATGGCACAATTACTTTTTTCCATTACTTCAGTATCATTATCTTCTTCCATCTTTTCCGCTTCTAACGATTGATACTCCTGTTTCAATCCTCGTAATAATTCTTCCTCACTCGACAAGTACAGCTTATAATTTGACACAAAAATCTGCGTCTTATCAAGAGGCTAGTGCTACCGCTTATTGAGAATAATTTCTTGCTTATTAACAAATAACCGAGCATTTATATTCCAACTGTCTTGATAACCTCCAACAATAATTAATATAGGTTCTGGACATTTTAGTTTTTGGTCTTGAGATAAAACTATCATTTGATTTTTATCAATATTACTTGGTGCCGACGATGCATTTGGATGATAGTGCCACTCTCCTAAATAATACTGGCCTTGGTCCCATGCCAAGTCTAAAATTCTTTTCAATCCATCTATACCCCTATAAAAAGTACACTTTGAATGTCTAGAATTTTTGGGTGGTGGTGTTATTTGCAAAATGTTGGCTATTGCTTGGTTGGAAGAATAATTTCCAATTAAAATGCCCCCTGTTTCATAAGGATTAGAAATAGCACAATAATAAAGCATTTGTTCATAAGCCTTTGTGTCGAACTTTACAGTATATGATTGATTCTTATCTTGAAAAAGCAAATTATCCATTCTCTCTTTTCTCCACCACCTCATAGCTTTCAAATATCCCATCGCTCTCTTTTTGCTCGTAAATGAGTGAAAGCGTCTTTTGAGATTTTGATATAATGTAATTTTCAATTACCTTCACGGAAGTTGCAGCAGCAATCCAAATATCATCACTTCTTCCAGGAAAAGTCGGATGCCAGCAACCAATTCCATTCCTTGGTAAGTCGTAATCATCATATAAGACTTTTTCTGCCTGTAGGTACGGGGAAATCAAATCATAAAAAGCATTAAAATTAAAAGTGTTACCATTCATCAGTGTAACATATAATCGTTTTGCACCCAATCCAACAGAGACTGAAGCTATAATATGGGTTCTCTTAAAATTAGTTCTTTGAAGAATATCAAGTACATTATTTTCCCCAGTACAATCAACAATAACATCATATCTATCCAAATCAATATTTGTTTTAAAAGAGTCATCATTTGAAAGAGTATCATTTATAACTTTAACATTTGCGTGTGGATTTAGGGAGTTAAGATAATTACATACCGATAATTCTTTAAATTCACCAATATTATTTAGATTTAAGATATGGCGGGATAAGTTCCCGACTTCAAATATATCTGAATCTGCAATAGTAATATTATATACTCCTGCTCTTACAAATATTTCTGCGATTGATGCTCCAATGCAACCTGCTCCAATGAGCAATATTCTTTTTCTTAGTAACAAGTCGCTCATTTTACCTCGTTGAGATATTTCGTGTTGGTTCCAGTTTTCTGAAACAATCCAATCCAATTTTGCATTTTTAGTGAATACCTCACATCTATCACGCATCCACCATCCCTGTTGATTATTTCTGAATCCTTTTGCTGTCCTTTTGCCATATGATACAGTCGGTAAATACAGAGCTTTCCAAGAAATTATCTCGGGGTCTCCACCAAAAATTCGGGGAACAGGGAAACCAATTAAAAGCAAATGCCGTTTTCCGTCCCGAATTTTTGAGACAATATTTTGAAGGACACACATTATATTAATATGTTGTTTTTCACAGGCAACTAACAATTCGCCAAATGTTTCTGGTGCTTGCCACTCATTAACAACTGGGATCTGATTCATAAGTATCCACGGGGCAATAATTGGAGGTGATATAGTTGTTTTTGAAAGATATTTTCCCCATTCTGTATAATGCTGGATGTTGTTACTTAGCGATTTAAACACCTTAACATAGTATACAAATGGTTTACTTTTATACACATCTAATTCTGCTATTCCATACCGACATTCGACACTCTCCCATTGCATGAAGGTAACCACATCTTCCGAGAAAGCAAACTGCATTTCTAAAATATTGCTCATAGAAAATTCGGGCAGCTCAAATGGCTCGCTTTCTGTAACTAATTTTCCTTTTGCCGCTAGCTCTAGCCAACAAATTGCTCGTTTTGCATGATACAACAAGCGTTCATCTACACTATATGGTTCCGATTGATAATTAGGTATTGTATTCACCTCAAGGCATAATGCTCCTTTTCTCCACAATCCGTTTCTTTCAATTTTGGAGTTGTTAGCTTGATGATACAATGTAACCGTTATACTGTTTTCGACGTCTGGATATACTTTAATTTTTCCCTTTGGGTATTCGGATCCAACAACGAAAAACCATTGAGATTTCTGAGGGAAATATGGTGTTTCACATTCAATCACAATACTTAAGTGTAAATACCAAACATTTAATTCATTATCAAATTGCCACTCATCCATTATCTCAACTTGAGATAATGAATCTAAAGCCCTTCGAGCCTGATTTAATTTATCAAGGATTTGTTTTGACTCCATCTATGCAAATCTTCCTTCTGGAATGGCTGCCGATTTTTCAGTACGGGTTGTAAATCCCGTTGAAGAATTAGATTTTGATGGCTTTGGAGCTGGTGGAAATTCATTACCAAATAGCTCTCTCCATTTGCAAACACTATCATATAATTCTTCACAATCAAAAGCTTCACGAGCTATTTTAGCAGCATCACAAACCGTATCGTAGAAATCAGAATATTCTTCATCTGTAATTCGTGCAAAAACATCATGTTCAGGAACGCCTCTATCAGCCAAAAAAGGTTTATTAGTGTATTGGGAAACGATATTTTCAAGAGTTAATACAACACCTTCGGCAACACTTTTAATATCATCTGGACAACAATCACCAATAAAATGTTCCAACGGATAACTCTTGGGATGTTTCATATCTGGATATTGTGTTTTGCGCCACCACTTCAATGCCTTAACAACATTTATATAGTGGGTATTGCAATTCTTGTTTTTTTCAACCGTCCATCGAATTTGCTCAAGTGGATGTGTTTTATCCCATTTTTCCGCTTCACGGTCAGGAATTAGCAACGGTTCGGATTTCCATTGAGGTTCGTTATCTGATTTATAAAATATGTTATATGCACTTTTAAGTAAGTCGTTATTGAACGATTTTGTAAGTAACTTTTGTTGAAAATCTTCAATTGTATATTCCGAAATAATCGCCTCATCTTGAAGTACTCCTGTTTCGCTTTCACCAGGTGCAGAAGTAGGTACGATATCCAAATCAACATAACTTAAACTTATACCAATTGACCTGCCTTGAATTCTATATTTGTCTTTATAATGTTTTTCTAAAAATGGAACAAATAAATCCAAAGCCTCCTCTGGTGTAAACTCTTCAGAGTCTAATTTCGTTACAACAATTACATCGACATCTGATTTATTGCCGTTTTTGGGTTTTACTGCTGTGGAACGTCGGTAACTTCCCTGTAAGAAAGTACTAATAATAATCTTTGATAATGTTTCATCTTCCTCTAATCTCCTTCTTAATGTCGTATGCCCTGTTTTCAAATCCTTCACTTGATTGTCAGACAAACGAATATTAGATAGAAAATCTTTAAAATATGACGGTACAGTAGACATAAATAATCCTCCCTTAATTAGTAAAACTTATTGATTGTGAATATGTACAAGAATTCCTTTGCTCAAAATCATATTCATATAGAATACATTTGCCAAATCCAACTGAATTTTGACCTAAGAAAAACATAAATGCATTTGGAGCAGCAGCAAAAATATGTAGTGTTGCACGCCGTTCCACAGTGCTTCTTCTGCCAATAGCGTTATAAACTGAATTAGCTAAAGCAGTTGCATGTGTTCCATCTTCTATCGAAAAATTTGTAGCACCAACATCGCTTGGCGTACAATTAATGATACATCCAATTGATAGATTGTTTTCTTTTATGAATTTTACCACGTCATTGTAAATGTTACGAGTGACATTTAATACTAATGCAGAATCATATTGATTCTCATTAAACTTTTCGTGGGAAATATCCCAATTAGTATAGTTCCTTTTAGATGACAGTTTCACATCCCATAATACAGTGCCATTGGTCGACGATTTTTGTATCGGAAATACGTTGATACCTGATTTACTATCAAGAATTCTTCCTGCTGCAAAGGCTATAGACGCATGTGTATCTAAAAATATTTGATATGCATACTTGTTGCTTGTATTTGTGAGCAAAAATTCCTCCAAATTTCTATAAATATCTTTGTTCCAATCGTATTCACCCTTTATATTGCGACCATCAAACTTATTAATGAATGATAAACAACTCTCTGTGTCTTTTTCCAAGTTTTCTGCTCCACGGGTAAAGCTTTTCACACCAATAGATATTCTTTTAGGGGAATACTTATCGGCAACAAGAAAAATGCGTTTTTCCATTTCTTCATCAAAGTCTTTTCTATCAATACCTTTACCATGTGTTGAAGAAATCATCTGATCATTTACAGTCGCTGAAGCAATAAACCTAATTTGGTCAAACGTCATCATTTGATTGCTATCTGAAATATACTGATGCAACGAATCTCTTACAATTTTTTCTAAAACTTTTATTTCAAACGGCAAAATAAAAAACCGTATTCTCTTATTATCAAGCAAATCTGTATCAAACCCATTTAGCGACGATTTTGCTTCTTTATCAAGCACTTTCCCATAATACTTTTCGATTGACTTTATAAATGTGTTGGCGGACTTATCACATTGCCCGATTAAAAATAATTCATATTCAGGACTTTCTATATCCTTTATAAGGTCATCTAGCCATATTTTGATGTCTGATTTGGTAAAAGTATTTATCGTTGATTTTACTTGTATGCATTTAACAATTTGATTTTGCTGCTCTAATGCTATATCAACCTTATCATTTGATGTTGGAAATTCGACATATATCTTATCCCAGTTACCTTTATCAGTTAAGGCCTCTAATACTGAAGCAAACCCCTGGTATAAAAATCCCCGTGATGCTTCTTTTCCACCCATAATCCTCACCCTTTCCATCATTTATTTGCTTTACTAATCCATGTGATATTCTATAAACAGGCTACCTATTAAATAACCCCAAAATATTTCAAAGCATCTTTGATTGCTTCTACCTTTTCCGCTGTCGGATGCTTCCTCGGCTGTTTCAATTCTTCTACCGCATTAGGAGCATCGTACATCGGCAAGCCTAAATCTCTCTTTACCTCTGCGATATATGCGGTATGTACCTTGAAGCCGTATTTAGCTTCTATGTACTCCTTTATCATTTTGTAGGTCACTCGTTCTTTGGGCTTATATTCTTCGGCTCTTTTAGCGATATTATCAAGCGGAACTTTTCCCTCACCCTCACCAAACTCAACTTTTACGTTGATATGTCCGTCTGGTTTTTTGTGGGAAAGCAATACTACCGTCTCGACGTGAGTACAAATTCAAATGATATCCCCACAAAATTTCGGAAATATGGGCAATATTTATACAGTACTAATACTGCTCGTGTATCCCTTTTCTCACAAAATCATGTATTATCATCTTCAACTTCTAAAACTTTACATTCGTATAAATTATTTTTGAAATTAGGAATAATTCACATATGAGATTTTTCTCATTTATATTTAAACTTATTATTTTTTAATATCTCTCTTATACGTTCCTCTTTTGTCCCTGCCTTAATCCAAATACTTCTTTTTTTATTTAAAAAACATTTACATCCGCACAGTTTTAATAAAGGTTGTATCTCCTCACGACTTGCTTCGAATATCCGTTCCATATCATCCGATAATATATAGTCATGATTAGAAAATTCCTTATCTATCTTTCTAATATTTCTTTCTATTCGCATCCAACTATTTTCTTCATCTAATATTGCATTTTTCTTGTTTCTAAGTTTTTTCATTTTAGACCAAATTGTGGTTACCATAGAAATAATAATTGCACTCGGCAAAGTTTGAAGAACCCCCACCTCAATCTGCCGCATTACCTCTGGACTGTTGAAATAATTACATACACTATCCACAATCTCTTTCAATAATTGCAAATCAAATTCATGTCGCTCATTCCAAAAATAATATTCATATAATTCTAAAGCAATTAAATCCTTAAACTCTTTTTTCTGAATCAAAAGCAAAAAATCATTAGATTCATTTGACTTATCATCATATCCTCGCAAAAGCACTTCATCTAAAATATAATCAATATTTTTATTACTTCCCATGTTTTCTCTCCCTGTTAATGATTTACCAGCTAAAGTCAACTCTCCTTTATAAATCAAGTTCATTTCTTCACAAAGAAAGTAAAGTTTAGAATCATCTTCTTTATAAAAAGAATTTGTTCTTAAATAATCCATAATCTCATTTTTGGATATATTATTTTCATCATACCATGACCAATAATATTTTCTTCGTCGAAGCAGATGGTATATATACATCAATTTATCCGTCGGAATCAATACATCATTTATATACACTGCCACATTTTTTGCATTATAAGTGTTGATAATTAGCCCTTCCCCATTTGGATTTGTAAAATCAAGATAATTCAAGGGATAATATGACATATTGTTTGATTTTACTTCGTCATTATCAAAAAACTCTGTACAAAAATATATTTTTACACTATAAATATCCAATAAAAAATCAACATACCTATTAACATTAAAAAACTCAACACCCGTTAGTTGAATACCTACCGAATCGCCACAATTTACTTTTTTATGAACTTTGTTATACTTTATTGTGCCCATCGGATTCAGCAACGGACGCATATACAAATAATGACTTCCTATTGGCACTTGTGCTGAAAGTTGTGAAAATAAGAATCCCAGAAAATCTTCAATCATTAAATTAGCATTATTAACACATTGAAGTTTTGAAAATATCTTTTCCATTTCATTCCTTAATGGTGGTTCAAAACTTATATATTCATAGTCTTTTTTAATCACAATCTGCTTTGCATTATCATTTCCTCTATAACGTTTATGCAAAACAATCACATCCCACAAGCGCCAAATCAAAGGAACTGTTTCAGTTGTTATAATATTATTTTTTATAACGACTAGAAGCAATTCATATAGAAGTTTTATTTCTTCCACACTCGAAGTATTCTTTTCAATTTTTCCTAATCCCGCATAAACATTTCCATTATTTCCATCAATTGTTACGCTATTGCCCGATGCATGAATAGCATCTCCCATTTTATTAAAATCACCAAACCCAGCCACACATGGTTTATTAATACCTCTACATACTACTGCCGCGTGGGAAGTCATTCCACCTCGAGCAGTAATAACCCCTCTACAATATTTTGAACTTACTAACTCAATCGTTTCCGTTGAAAGTTCCATTTGACAAAAAATAAACTGTTCTTTTTTCCTTATCAAGTATTCTGCTTCATCGATTGAAAAACAAATCGTAGCAGTTCCTACCCCTCCACTCACAGGCAAGCCTTTTCCTAAGAATTCTAACTCATCGGCATTAACTAATTTTTCTTCATCTAATAAATCTTCTATCTGCTGATATGGTATCTTTTTTATGACATCTTCCACGCTCATTTTGCCTTCACAAAACATACTCATAACAATCTTTAAATTTGCTAACTTTGATCGTTTACCAATGCGTGCAGACAAAATATACAATTTTCCATTTTCAACCGTAAATTCCACATCCATCATATCATGAAAGTGTTTCTCTAATATTTCACCATAATGCTCCAGTTCAGTAAAAATTGATTTATTCATCTCTCATCCTTTAAAATGTGTTTACCATTCATCAAATTCAATAATTATTATTTTCCAAATATTTATCTCTAAATTTTTGAATTCTAAAGAAGCATCCAATATATAATTTAACTGTTAATTACAATTAATCGCTATATCAAAAAATTTCAATGCATCCTTTTTCGCTTCTACCTTCTCCACCGTCGGATGCTTTCTCGACTGTGCCAATTCTTCTACCGCATTAGGTGCATCATACATCGGCATCCCCAATCCTCTCTTTACCTCTGCTGTTTATGTAATATGTACCTTGAAGCCAAATTTAGCTTTTAATAAACATAAATCATAGAACTTAACTAATGTCACACATCCGCCGAACATAATCCAATACATCCTTATTCTTTTTTATAATATTTTTATCAGAATACATTTGATCCAAAGTCTTCCAACAATACTTTTTCCCATTACAATGAAATGTTCGTTTATTATTAAAATCAATCGCAATATTCGTTGCTTGAAAGTAATGAAAATTATATTTTTTTCTCACTTTATCTCCCACAGAATATTTCTCACTTATATTATTTCCTATATACTTAAACTCTATTTCTTCTGATATTTTTAAATCTCTTTTTATGCACTCCGTTATATATTTCAATTCTTTCGCTTTACTAAAAATCGCATTTAAACAATGATAGTTTGGGAATAGCCAACAGTTCCATCTTTTACTTTTAAACACCAAATACTTTCCATTTTCACGGCTATCTCTTATCACAACAATATTAAATGGATGCTCTATCTTTGGATCAATATCCGCTATTTCACTATACAGTTGATCTACAGAATAGATTTTTATACTCTTTATAAATGTATAAATTCCATATGTCAATATAACAATCGAAATACCCCATGCAATAATTTTAAAATATAACGGCTTTATAATTGTTAATTGACTAAAATCTGAAAGTACTAAAGTAATCATTAGAGATATACTAGAAATACTCTCTCCTATTCCATCATATTTTTTCTGTTCAAGCATTTTTCGTTTCTTCTCTAACAATAATTTTAATTGATTTTCATCAATATTCAGCATCAGATTGTACCTCCTGAAACACAGCATATCTATTAATCAGATAACCTCAAAATGCTTCAACGCATCCTTTATGGCTTCCACTTTCTCCGCTGTCGGATGCTTCCTCGGCTGTTTCAATTCCTCTACCGCATTAGGAGCATCGT
>OLQY01002322.1_pt1 | contig 12429 bp, 10 predicted proteins | sample 1672851 | NCBI WGS metagenome assembly OLQY01 (sample SAMEA3136730, study PRJEB25190) | human gut metagenome | reverse complement strand
CCCCACCAAGCCGTTGAAACGGAGAGATGTCTAGCTGAAATTAACACGACACAACGGACGAGTCGGAACCCACGGCACCTATAACCCAAAGCACAATGACCGCAGTTTCAACCTTGCCAACAGTGAGCACATCGACTCGGAACGAGCCAAGGGCAACATCTACCGGGACTGCTTTCACGGCTTCCGCTCGGCTCTCGCTCCACCCGACCCAGATGATCTGGCGGCGACCTTCTCGGATGTGGAACGACAGTTCTACGAGACCCAGTACGCGGCCTTCGTTGAAAGTCAGAACGAGCGCAACGCCAAGATCCGGCACACAGAGCGCAACCGCTCTATTCCCGACCTGTTGTCCAGCCGCAAGACCTGCCCGGAAGAAACTATCTATCAGCTGGGAACAATGGACGACCATGCCTCCGCAGAGGACTTGCTGAACATCGTCACCGAATTCATCGAGGAGTTCAAGGCCAAGTTTGGCGAACACGTTCATGTACTGGACTGGGCGCTGCATCTGGATGAAAGCACGCCCCACATCCACGAGCGTCATGTATTCGACTGTGAGAACAAGTACGGCGAGGTGGCACCCCAGCAGGAAAAGACGTTGGAAGCGTTGGGCTTCGAGCTGCCCGACCCGGATAAGTCCCTCAGCCGCCGGAACAACCGCAAAATCACCTTCGATGCCGCCTGCCGGAAGATGCTGTTCGAAATCGCCAAGCGGCATGGGCTGGATCTGGAGGAAGAAGCGGAATACGGCAACCGCAAGTATCTGGAAAAGCAAGACTTCATCCTCGCCAAGCAAAAGGAGCAGCTTGCCGCCCAGCAGAGCAAGCTAGACGAATTGACCCTGAAAGTTTCGGACATGGAGACCCTGCTGGAAGATGTTTCGACTGCGGCCTACGACAAGGCGGTGGAGGTCGTGACGGACGCAGTGCGCACCGAGACCCGGAAAGAGGATATGCGGATGATTGAGGATACGAAGAAGTGGGTGCTGTCCCCGGAACGCAAGGCTCCGCAGGCCACGAGAGAGTATGCAGCCCACCGTTTGGACACCGTGCTGGACAAGTTTCTCAAGACCATGCAATCCACCGCTACCCGCTTGCAGGAGAAGCTGCTGAAGCCGGAAGTTCGGCAGAAAGGCAAAGAACAGGTCAAGGAGAAAGCACGGGACTCCGTTCTGCAACTGCTGAGCCGTTTGCAGACAGAACAGGCGCAGCGGAATCCATCTGCACCGCCTACCGCCGAGAAGTCAAAAAATCGTTTTCAATAATAGTACGAGGTGATGTTTATTGAGCAAAGAAGTCAATCAGGAAGAATGTACTCCTCGAACCGTTGAAGATGTGAAAGAAATGCTGACCAAGCACTCCAACGGCGAAATCCAGCGGACGATCCAGAACTGCATCACGATTTTGCAGAACGACCATGTACTTGCCGATGCCATTCGGCTGAACTTGTTGAGTGAACGCATCGACATCGTAAAGCCCGTGGGCTGGCCCCGCTCCGGAAAGACGCTGAATGATACCGACATGAAGTATATCCTGCGGAGGATGGAGAAATACGGCATTTCCAGCGAAAAGAAGATCGAATCTGCTATCCGCATTGTTTCCAACGAGAACCGCTACCATCCCACCCGGGACTATCTGAACGGCCTGAAATGGGACGGCACGGAACGGATAGCCCACGTCCTGCACCATTTTCTTGGTGCTGCGGAGGATGAGTACACTTGCGAAGCCATGAAGATCTTCCTGCTGGGAGCCATCAAACGGGTGTTCCAGCCGGGATGTAAGTTTGAGACCATGCTCTGTCTGGTGGGCGGTCAGGGTGCGGGGAAGTCCACCTTTTTTCGGCTGTTGGCCGTTAAGGACGAGTGGTTCTCAGACGATTTGCGGCGGCTGGACGATGACAATGTGTACCGCAAGCTGCAGGGGCACTGGATCATCGAAATGTCAGAGATGATCGCCACCGCCAATGCCAAGAGCATCGAGGAGATCAAGAGCTTTCTCAGCAAGCAGAAAGAGACCTATAAAGTCCCCTACGAGACCCATCCTGCCGACCGTCTGCGCCAGTGCGTCTTTGCTGGCACGACCAACCGGCAGGATTTTTTGCCCCGTGACCGCACGGGCAACCGCCGTTTCATCCCCATCCCGGTGGATGCGGAACTGGCCGAGGTGCACATTCTGGACAACGAGGAAGATTCCCGTTCCTATATCGACCAGCTCTGGGCAGAAGCCATGACGATTTACAACAGCTGCAACTATAAGCTGGCGTTCAGCCCCGCCATGCAGGAAACCCTGCAAGCCCATCAGCAGGACTTCATGCAGGAGGATGCACAGGCTGGCATGATCTACGCCTTTCTGGAGGACGACACGGGTGACAGGGTGTGTTCCAAGCAGCTTTATGCGGAGGCGCTGGGCAATACCAACATCCCGGCAGAGTGGGAGACCCGCGCTATCTGCGAGATCATGAACACAGGAATTTCGCGCGGCGATATCCAAGGCTGGCAGGCGCATAAGACCGCCAAGCGTTACCCGAAGTACGGCGTTCAGAAAGGCTGGGAGCGCGTAACCAGCCCCGAAACCGGGGCTGAAAATTTCTCCGAAATAACGGATGCGGAAGCCAAGCAAATGGGCTTTCCCTTCTGACGGACACTGGTTACACATCTGGTTACAGGTTTGGTTACGTTCCAGTTACGGCGCAAAAGCCGCATGGATGCTGCGTTTTCCTCTTTCTGTAACCATGTAACCTTAAAAAGATAAAAAAAGTATAAAGTGCATCGAACGGCCTGTGTGCAGAAAAAGAGAGTTTTCCTACCCGGTTACAGGCGTTCGGTTACAAGGAAACGGAGGTCTACCTATGAATATGAATCGGCCTGACATGACCGAAGATGTGAAATACAAAGATTATACGAATAAATCCTTGCAAACGGACTCGAACCTCGCTACAATGGAGATGTCTAAATCCCCTGCCATTGGATCTTCTGACCAGACCAAAGCAGCCAAGCACGAACCTCTTGTTTACCGGGTGGAGGAAATCGCCCAGCTTTTGGCAATTTCTCCTCGCGCTGCGTACAACCTGTGCAACACTACGAAGGACTTCAAGGTAATGCGCATTGGCACCAGCATCCGGGTGAGCAAGCAGAGCTTCGATGATTGGTTCGCTGCGGTCTGAGGGAGGGAATATCTATGGCATCTATTATGAAACGTGGCAACACGTATTCTGTCCAATACAACTACAAAGACCACAATGGCAAGCCCTGCAAGGACTGGGAGACCTTCAAGACCAAGGCCGAAGCGCAGGAGCGCAAGATCACGGTCGAAAAGGAACTGCTGGATGGTACATTCCTCGTGCCGGATGCAATGACGGTGGACGAGATGCTCTACAAATGGATTCCCATTCAGTCCTCGAAGCACAAGTGGTCGCCAAAGACCTACACCTAGTCCTTAACGATGGTGCAGAACCTGATCGTGCCGTACCTCGGCAAGTGGAAGGTGCAAGACCTCCGCACCTACGACATCGAGCAGTTCTACGCCACTCTGAGCCAGACCCCTTGCGGCCAGTACGTCCACGGCGAAAAGCAGGAGCTGACGGAAAATCAGAAGAAGCGGCTGTTATCCAGCACGTCCATTCACGAAGTCCACACGCTCCTAAAGACCGCCTTTTCGTATGCCGTTGACTGGGATCTGATCCACAAATCACCTACTCCCCGTGAAGCCCCCAAGATCAACACCGAAGAACGCACCATCTGGAATGAGCGCACCATGTTGGCGGCGCTGCAGACCATCGAGAACCCTGCCCTGCATCTGGCTGTGCACATGAGTATGATCCTCTCCTTGCGAGAGGGTGAGATCCTCGGCTTACAGCCGAGTGATCTGGACTTTGACGCAGCAGACGGACGGGGAACCATCTCGGTGAACAAAGCCCTGCAGCGTGCCGACAAGGTCACCTTGTCCAAGATTGATCCTACCCAGATCTACCACACCTTCCCGGACAGACGGGAGGGGAGTAAGTCCTCGCTGATCCTTAAGCGGACTAAGACCAAAAAGTCCAACCGCATCCTGTACATGACCAAGCCCTTGAAAGAGGAGCTTCTGGCATGGCTGGAAAAGATGAAGCAGGACGAGCAGAGCGCCCCGGAAAAGTACAGCAACTGCGGTCAGCTGTTCCGCTTACCAGACGACTTACCCATTGCACCGGACGTTCTGACCAAGTGGTACCGTATGTGGCGGGCAGAGCACCCGGAGTTTGAGAAGATCGTGTTCCACGGTCTGCGGCATTCCAGTGCCACCTATCAGCTGATGATCTCCGGCGGTGATGTGAAAGCTGTTCAGGGAACCACCGGACACGCTACGGCGGATATGCTGGTAAACACCTACGCCCATATCCAGCAGTCCTCCCGTGTGGAGTTGGGTAGGAAGTTTGAGGAAGGCTTCTACGCTAAGTCCGAAAGCCCCAGTCCGCAGGCTGTACCCGCCGCAGGCGAACCGACCATCTCTATGACCGCTCTGCTGGAACTTCTGAAGAATGCTGACCCCGAAGTAAAGGCGCAGCTCCGTCTGGCTCTACTCACCTGATGCAATGCAAAATTTACCACGCATTTCAAAGCAATTCCAGCCCATGCAAAGGATTTCCACGAAAACGCCGACCATGCAAAAACCGTGCATTGACCGTGCAAGCCCCGAATTTTCGGGGTTACACAACAAAAAAGAACGCAAAATCTTACGATTTGACGTTCAAAATCTGGTGCACCTCCAGGGACTCGAACCCTGGGCCCACTGATTAAGAGAGCAAGCCGCCGGTTCGTCTCAATTTATGGAAGTTTCGAGTCATCGTTATTTTTAATCAAAGCAATGTGATTTTTTACCCGGTAATTTCTGCACCCTTTGTCCGATTTTGCAACGATTTGCACCCTTTGCACGTTTTGAAACCGTGCAAAAACCGTGCAGAAACCGTGCACTTACTCCCAGACAAACTAAAATCCACTTCATCCGACAACGACTTGACGGCATTGGTTTGGGTGGCCATTCTCTTATTTTTAGTACTTGCTGCATCACAAGCCGATTGGAAAGCATCTGACCTCATTCTCAGTATAACCCGTCGTTTTGTGTTAAAAAAAGCAACACAGCACGATATGGTCTGTATGGCCTTGTAGTGGTATCCTTTTGCCAACAAGAAAACAACATAAAACGAAAGGAAAAACAAATGATGAAACGTATCTTTACCCTGATTGCCTCTATTGTTCTGGCCACCAGTCTACTGGCTGTCCCCTGCTTTGCCGCTGAGCCTGAAGACTTGCCCACGCCGCAGCCTGGTGTGACCGAAACGGAACAACCTGACGGTTCTGATCAGCCTGAGAATCCGGACAGACCTTCTATCCAGCCATGTGATGCTATGCCGGGCGTTGGAGACATGGGTTAACTCATAAAATCGATGTTCAAGTATTCTTTCGCTTCTTTTTTGACAACCTCTAACCCGATTTGATATCCAATGACTTTGCAGAGATAATACGATTGGTAGTACAATTCTTTGCTGATTTCGTCATCGCCCATAAAATGTCGGCATTCCGCTTCAATTTCCAGACATCGGGGCAATACTTGGTAATGTCCATATTGAATACAGGCTTCTCGTCCTTCTTTAGCGAGTGCAGCTCCTTCCTCATAGCGACCGCACAAATCCAGTACCCGAGCATAATTATAAAGGACCAAAGGCAACACCCCAATAGATGTTATGGTTTCCTTAAAATGCTTACGCACATACTTAAGCAGCTGATAGTAGATTTCAGCTGCTTTTTTATTTTGGCCAGCATCAGAGTAAGCAAGCCCAATCTGATTGATAATTGTGATTTCATCTTTTGTATAAAGGAAACTTTCTATACTCTCCAGGTCAAAGCGGGGCACAGTCAGCTGAATTGCCTGCATTAGCAGATCGATTTGTTCCAGCGGCGTGTAGCGTCCATCTAAGCGTCCCAGAAGTACCCTTGAACGCAGGGCAAATTGCTGCGCAATTTGATCATCCGGATCTGCCAGCTTTTCAAATTGTGCAAGCTTCTCAAAGCCCTCCGGCACCTTTTCGGTCACATTGCAGGCAACAATTTCTTTCTGAAGAGCTTCCATCTCCAGTTCATTTTTACTCAGCAGAGCAAAATAGCGGTCATCCGGCAGGCCCAGACGCTGCAAAAGGGCATTGATCCGGTTGCGGCTGGGGGTCTGTTTCCCATTTTCCAGTCGGGAAAGAGTCATAGGCTCACAGATTCCATAGCAGAGCTGCTCCTGGGTCAAACCCAGATCCAGCCGTCGCTGTTTAATGTATTCTCCCAGAAAGACATTTTTCATTGCTGAGTCCCTCCTCATTATAGCTGCCGCGCTCCTGTAGTTTAAAGCTGGCACTGTGTGTCAACCAATATCAATATTCTAAGGACATTATACCATATCCGGCAGCGGGATGGTAGCTTTGATTAAATCAGAGGTTCCCTAGTACGATGACACTACGCGTTCTAAAACATATCGTTTTGTGTTATTTTTAATTAACATGATGCGATATGTTCCTTAACAACTATCTGTGCTACAATACAGTCACAGCAAGGGACTTGCACAATCAGAGGTTCCAAGCTGATAAATCTTAAAGAAAAGAGAAACAAATCATGGAAGTCCTCGCTGAGAAGAAGCCCATTGAAGAACAGGTTGATTGCAATATCGACATTAATATCTTCTGCTAACAGGGTTAATTACCACTTTAATAAGGGGTTCGGATTGTTCCGGGCCCCTTATTTCGAACAATTATCCTGTAATCAGGATTTTTATATAGATAAAGAGGAGCTAATATGTATACAGTACCCAGCTATGTGACCTATCGCACGGAAGAAGATGCTATTTATATTACATCAGAATTGTATCGCAATACCGTCCGGCTGACCGATCATGGCCTGCAGAAGGAGTTCATCAATCTCACCCGTTGCGGCGGCTGTGCGGAACTGAATACGCCGTTGACACGCTATCTGCATGAGCAAGAGCTTCTGGTAACCGAGGAAGAACTGGACCATGCGCTGCACCAGGTGAGATCTTTGCTGGATAATATCTTCATGGTAACATTGATGCCGACGGAAGGCTGCAATTTCCGCTGCCCATATTGCTATGAAGATCACCATGCGGTCAGTATGACTCGTGACACACTGGACCGAATTGAGGAGTATATAACTGCACAAGCGCCGCGCTATAAACAGGTCATACTTGCATGGTTTGGAGGTGAACCTACTCTTTGCAAAGACACTGTGCTGGAAGTGTCCAACATTGTGCAAAATCTGCAGAAACAGTATGGCTTTCACTATGCTGCCAATATGACCACCAATGGTTATCTGCTGAATGACAAGCTATTTCGGCAGTTCTATCAGGCAGGGATCACCAGCTATCAAATTACAATTGATGGTTGGAATCACGACAAGACTCGGCCCCATGTATCCGGCAAAGGAACCCTGCAGACCATCATTAACAATCTGGCCTCTCTTTCCAAGTTGCCGCCGGCAGAGTATTCCTTTCATATCACGCTGCGCCACAATATTCTGGCCGACGATGAGGACTACAGTTGGTATGATTATCTGTACCGTCTGTTTGGGCATGACAAACGCTTCGCCGTACTTGTTCGTGCTGTTGGTGACTGGGGTGGTGAAGGCGTCCACAGTCTATCCATCCTTCATCAGGATACAAAAGATGTGTTGGTAGCAAAACATGTTGCATATCTGGATAAGATCGGGATGTCGTGTCATAACCACAGAAACGGAGCCCTTGCACAGGTGTGCTACGCTTCCTATCCACATAGCATGGTATTCCGGGCCAATGGAAAAATTGGCAAATGCACTGTGGCGCTTGACCACCCGCAAAACCAGTTAGGTTGGGTTGATCCCGAAAAAGGTATTGTGATCGACCCGGAGGTTAACTGCCGGTGGAGCTTTTCTGATCTGAAGCCCGAGTGTCGTAGCTGCCGGAATGTTTTGCGCTGCATGAATATGCAGTGCAAAAAGTCTGAAATTATTGATGGAAAGACAGTTTGCCTCTATAGAAAATCAGAATGTGTGTAATCAGTTAACTAACGCAAAACGATATGTTTATTCCTCATCCTGTGTGCTACAATTTGAATCAGAAAGAGCAAAGCACACAATCCACTGTTCATAGAGACAGATGGAACGATCACAGAAGAGGTGGAAATCATGAAGTATTATCTCAAAAAGTGCTGGCCCACTGTTACAGCGGCCTCCATCTGTATGGTTGTTGCCTATGGTTTGCAGGTCTGCACCAGTCTGGTACAGATTCAGATCACCCAGGGACTGCTGGACGGTGATCTGCGGGCTTTCACCATTCGGATCATTCTTCTTCTGCTGACCTGGCTGGCCGTGGTCCTTTGCCTGATTGCAGAGACCTTCTTCCAGGGCCGGGCCGTGCGCCGGATGAACAACGCTCTGCGCCGGGATATGGCAGCGGGCCTGTTGCACAAGACCCATCAGGAGTATCATAAGCAGGAGAGCGGCGAGTACCTCTCCCAGTTTACCAACGACGTGAACCAGATTGAGCAGATGGCCTGGACTCCGTTTTTCACCATCATGGGTTCTGCGGCACAGGTGGTGTTCGGCATCGTTGCACTGGCATCCATTCATTGGCTGCTTCTGGTGATTTCTCTGGTCATCGCATTGGTTATGATCTTCGTTCCTCGTCTGTTCAGCAAACGGTTGGGAACCGTTGGCACAGCCTGTGCCGCCAGCCAGGCTGACAGCGTCAGTAAAATCAAGGATCTGCTGGCAGGTTACGATGTGCTTCGCTTCTTTGGCAAGGATGAACGGTTTACCAGCGGAGTCGATGCAGCCAGCGACAGCATGGAGCAGGCCAAGTACAAACTGACCATCAACAAGGACGGCATCGGCTGTGGTCTGGCCTATGTCAGCGCCGTCTGCCAAGTGGCCGTTGTCATCCTGCTGGGTGTCCTGATCCTCAATGATATGATTCCTCTGGCCACCTTTATGGGCACCGGCACCATCTGCGCCGGCGTGTATAATGGACTGAACCAGGTGTCCAAACTTGCAGTGTCCTTCTCGGCCAGCAAGCCCTATTTCGATAAGATTACCGTCCATGCCGGCGAGGCGCAGCTTCCTGATTTCGGTCTGCCTACCCTGCAGGAAGGCATTACGGTCAAGGATGTCTCTTTCGGCTACGATGAAAAGAAGCCGATCCTGGTCCACATGAACGCGGAATTCAAGAAAGGCGGCAAATACGCCCTCACCGGTCCCTCCGGCTGCGGCAAGAGCACCCTGCTGAAGATTCTTCTGGGCTGGCTGCCCGGCTACCAGGGCAAGGTCCTTTATGACGAGAGAGACGTGCGGGATTACACGCCCGAGCAGCTCCAGCAGAAAATGAGCTACATCGAACAGAATGTGTTCCTGTTCAATACCACCATCCGTGAGAACATTACCCTGGGTGAGCACTTTACCGACGAGCAGATGGAAAAGGCACTGCGTGACAGCGCCCTGGCAGGCGACCTTGCCAATATGCCCCAGGGTCTGGATACGACGGTGGGCGAGGAGGGCAGCGCCCTCTCTGGCGGCCAGAAGCAGCGCGTGGCCATAGCCCGCGCCCTCATCCACGACCGTTCGATTTTGCTCGTCGACGAAGGCACGAGCGCCCTCGACCAGAAGAACGCCGATATCGTCGAAAAGAGCCTGCTCGCCAATCCTGACCTGACGCTTATCCTTATCAGCCACCACCTCAGCGACGAGCGTAAGGCCCAGTTCGATCATGTGTACGAGTTGACGCCCGCATCTTCTATTGTCTGAAACCGGGAGGCAACGCGATAGCCGGAAGAATCCAAAGAAACCGTGCCGGGGTTTCGTGGCACACGACTTTGCTTGCAAAGTCTAGTGTGTTATTACACCTTGGTTCCGGCTGATGCGGAAAAGGGACTGCGAGCAGCTCCGGCAAGCACCTATTCTGCGGTGGCGGATGTCAGCTGTCCCACCAAATCGATTTCAAAAAGTGCTGTACATATGAAGAAGAAGTTTTTTCTCACTTCATGAAAACACTGTTTATTCCTTATATTAAATCCAAATATAACGAGGTGAATCAAAATGAACGCAAAGCTGAAAACAGATGCACTTGACCTTACCTCTCTGCTCAATGGGCTGGTGTTTTTCTCCCCAGTCTCTCTACTGGTACGAACCACTGCAGGAATCTCTCTCAGCCAATTCTTCATTTTGCAAGCAATTATGGCTACTATGGTCCTCCTCACAGAGATTCCTCTCGGAAAGCTGACCGATCGCATTGGCTATAAATCCACGTTGGTACTATACCAGATCGCGCTGCTCATTTCGAGAACCTGCCTCTTGCTGGCTCATGTAAGCTGCAATTATAGTCTGTTTATTTTACAGGCTATCCTCGAAGGCACAGCGGCTTCCTTTTCTTCTGGGACGCAGAGCGGCTATATTTATATTATGTTTTCAAAGGAACATTACGCTGAAAAATCTGCACATGTCGCCAATTATGGAACTGTCGGATTTTTTGCCAGTACCCTAGCTTATGCGGTCCTGTACACGCTGATTGGCATCAAGGGTCTGCTTCTGGCAACGATTGCCGCAAACCTTGTTGCTGTCTTTACCTCTTTAAAAATCCCCAAGGAAACAGTGCAGCCCAGAAGTGAAACGCGCCAAAAGAAAAACATTCCCTATCCGCAGTTGTTTCAGCAGAAAAAGATATGGATGCTTCTAATGATTTTGGCAGCTTTGAACATTGGCCGCATTCTGATCAATTTCTTCTATGCGGAGAAGCTGCAGTTGTGCGGGATCAATGAAACCTGGCTCGCCGCAATTATTATGGGTTATTCTGCAATTCAGTTGCTGTCCGAACGGATTCTCGCCCGTACCAAGCCTGAACACTATAATCAAATGATGGCACTGTTTTTCATTCTGAGTGGAATAGCCCTTGGTGTGTTGGGCTTGGTCAATGTGCCGGTTTGGACTATCCTATTTATGCTGATCCTTCCGCTTTTTTTGGATATTCCATCCTATCTGCTGGGAGAAGTCCAAAACAGCATTGTAGATGCTGCCGGCAGGGAAGACAATCGCGCCGAGCTGCTTTCCGTCTTCAACATGGGCGTCAATGTTACTGAAATTTTTTATCTGTTTGGCTCATCACTACTGGTGAGCGCCGGGTCAACGGCTTGTTTTGTCATCCTCGGTGCTTTTATGACCGTAGTTGGAATTGGCATCTGTCTTTCTGTGAAGAGCGCATGGTTGCTTTCACTTCAAGAAAAAAAGAACGGCAACTAATTTTAGTCTACAATATCAAGAGGGCTTATATATGATGTCTGGATACATCTCCGATTGCCTAGGAGAAAATTTCAGTTGTATTCAACCCAAGCCAATATTACCTCAAAAATTCAATTGGGATGTCTTCATGGCCACACTGATTCCTACTGAAGGGTGTAATTTTCAGTGTTCATACTGCCACAAAAACCACCCGGCAGCCAGTATGACCCGTGACACACTGGATCAGATCGAAGAGTATATCACTGCGCAGGCCCCACGGCATAAGCAGGTTGTGCTTGCATGGCTTGGAGGCGAACCGATCCTTTGCAAAGACACTGTATTGGAAGTCTCTGAAATGATTCAGAACTTGCAGAAACAGCATGGCTTTCAGTATACTGCCAAGATGACCACCAATGGTTATCTGCTGGACGAAAAGCTGTTCCGTCAGTTTTGTCAGGCAGGAATTACCAGCTACCAAATTACACTTGATGGTTGGAACCATGACAAGACTCGGCCCCATGTATCTGGCAAAGGAACCCTGCGGACCATCATTGACAATCTGGTCGCTCTTTCCAAGTTGCCCCCGGAAGAGTACTCCTTCCATATCACGCTACGCCGTAATCTTCTGGCCGGCGATGAGGACTACAGTTGGTACGATTACCTTTACCGTTTGTTTGGACAGGATAAACGCTTCGATGTACTTGTTTGTGCAGTTGGTGACTGGGGCGGCAAAGGCTCCCACGATCTGTCACCCCTTCACCAGGATACTCAAGAGGTGTTGGTTGCGAAGCATATTGCATATCTGGATAAAATCGGGATGCTGCGTTATAATCAAATGTACTGTGTCTCCCGTCCAAATCGTCTTGTATTCTGGCCCGACGGGAAAATTGGAAAATGTACTGCGGCTCTTAACCGTCCTCAACCCCAGTTAGAATGAAGCCGTTCAAAAAAGACGGTATGATCGATCCAGAAGTTCAGCATCTTTAGATGTCTTCTGCCCTGAAACCTGATTGCTGTGGCAACCAGAATGTTTTGGTGATAAGCGCAAAGCTCAGTTCGATCATGTGTACGAGTTGACGCCCGCATCTGCTATTGCCTGAAGCCGGGAGGCAACGCGATAGCCGGAAGAATCCAAAGAAACCGCGCCGGGGTTTCGT
>OLQY01002320.1_pt1 | contig 12445 bp, 15 predicted proteins | sample 1672851 | NCBI WGS metagenome assembly OLQY01 (sample SAMEA3136730, study PRJEB25190) | human gut metagenome | reverse complement strand
CCACCGATATACCAGCTGTTGTCCAGCACGCGGGCAAACGCGCCGCGCAGCTCGGCATCCAGCTCCCGCTCCATCGGGCGAAAGGAGACAAACGGCACCGTGATGGGAGTTTCGGACATAACGAGCACCTCGCTAAAAGATAATAGATAATAAATATGGTGGATCGCGGTGCTGCGCACCGCTCAAAATAGGCGGCCTTTGCAGGAATCGGCCCCCGACGGCCCGCCCATGCGGCGTCCCGCCCCGCAAAAGGGCGGACAACACCTACTATATCGTCTTATTATACAACAATGGGCCGTATTTCGCAACAAAAAAGCGGATACCACTTTGAAAAAGCGGCATCCGTTTTTGCGCGGGCGGTTATTCAGCTGTGCGCGGGGCGCGGGTGGCGCAGGCCGGTCCGCAGCCGCGCTCGTCAATGCTGACGTGGTCGGCACAGCAACAGCGGCCTTCCAGGTGGCGGCAGCCTTTGTCGTCGCAGTGGATATCCGTCTCGGGCGAGGCCGGCTGGTTGTCGGTGGCGACGTTGCCGTACCCCTCGCTGTTGCGGTAGCTGCCGCAGACGGCATCCCCGGGGCCGGACGTTGATGCCGTCCAGGCAGCAGCAGCCCGCCTTGTTGTGGCAGCAGTCATACTGGGCACAGTCAAGATAGCTCATAAAAACACCTCCATGTCCCTCAGTATGCGCCGGTGCGGAGGTGTTTATGCGTTTTATCGGGCGGGCTGCGTCAGCCATGCCTGCACATCGTCGAGACTTTTCAACACGGCAGCCGTCATTTGTTGAAATTCTGCCGCTGGGGTCTTCATGTCGGGCACACAGATCACATCAATGCCCGCCGCGTGGGCGGCCTGAATTCCTGCCTCGCTGTCCTCCAGCACAAGGCAGTCCGCCGGGGCGGCGTGCGCTTTCTCGGCGGCTTTCAGGAAAATGTCCGGGTAGGGCTTGCCGCGCTCGATCTCGGTGCCGAAGACCATATCGTCGAAATACTGCACCACGCCCAGCCGCGTCAGGATGTCCACCGCGCGGTCACGCTTGCTGGATGTTGCCAGCACGACCGTCACGCCGCGTGCCTTCAGCCACGCCAGCAGCGCCGCCCCGCCGGGCTTCAGCCGGACAGTGGGCAGCAGCTCGGCCTCGCGCTTGGCTTCCCACGCCATGCCCTCGGCGACGGTCAGCGGCAGGTGGTAAGTCTCGATCATATGCGTCATGTTGCCGATGCCGGTCTTTCCGCTGTAGATGCGGGCGTATTCGGCTTTCGTCAGGCTGTAGCCGTATTGGCGCAGCAGCTCGTCCATCAATTGATGGGAGACGACCTCGCTGTCGATCAGCAGGCCGTCCAAGTCAAAAATCACAGCGCGTTTCATCGCAGCAGCCTCCGTTTTCCTTATTATATAAGGAGTGTAGCATGGTTTTCCACGCACAGCAAGTACGATCCTGCCAGCTCCCCCTCATTTTTCCGCCAAAAAATCGCCGCACCCCCAAAGGGATGCGGCGTTGGAATTGTGCGGAATTCTGTAAAGCATTAAACTGTAAACGATGTAAAAGCGTTACAAATCTTGTTAATGCACGGTTTATTTTGAATTATCAATGGTTTACAGCTATGGTTTTACAGATAAGTGTCCAATCTTTTGGGAATAAGTAAGATAACCGGTGCTAACAAACAATGCGCGATAGAACTCTATACAAGTCCCTTATCTACGCGGTTCTTCTGTTTTCCCTTTCGATGACATAATTATATCATTCTATGTGTCGTTCTGCAACCGCTTTAAGAGCAATTAACTTTTGCCCTCATTTCTTGTCGGGAGCGTAATAGAAACAGTCATGCGCGATAGCCATATTATTTTACCAACAGTAAGTAGTAAAGCAGCCGCCCTCGCGTTGAGGGCGGCTGCTATCTAAATATTTCGTTGTAACTGAATAGCAATTAGCGTTACTTGACTATGTAGAATCATAAATGCAGGAGATTAGCATTCCTCAATTACCGAAGCCATACTTTTCTTTCAGCAACTTTTCCCTTTCGGCATCAATGTCGCAAGATTTTTTTATGACCCCAGTAAGAGAAGATGTTACATCAAAGCGAGCCGACTTGTCAGCGATTACCGCAGATTCAACTTCCACACGTTTTGCATTGGAGTTCCCCGCACAAATCTGCTGCTGGTTACTTTCATCAACAAGCATACCTTAATCTCCATTTCAATTCAGCGAAAAGAGCCTCAGCGTTAATCCTCAGTCCTTGTAGCGTTACCGCTAATCCGATTGTATCATACTCGACATCGCTTTTCTACCACTTTTCGACCTTTTCTTGGCTTTCTGCCGATGAATCTCTTTCAGGTCTTCTATAGCTAATTCTGTATCCATGCAGTGGAACATCAAATAATTGGTATTCATCGTTTCAGCAGGGGCTTGTTTATAAATATCTTTACTTGATTCCCCAGTAAGAAAATGCCAGTATCGGTATACATAGCCAGCCCAGTAAAGGACTTCGTTATCGTATAGATTCCCATCTTTTGGTGCAGCCGGACATCTATCAGCAAATTCTTCCAGCAGATATTCTTCTCCCGCCCACTGCATTCGGTTATAAGTAGAATCCAGTTCTTTTGCGAGCGAGGATGTCATGAACTGCTTAATGAATTGTTCGCTGCTGTATCCGGCTTTACCCGCGTTCTCAAATAATCGTCCCTGTATATCGCACAACTGCGACTGCCACGGTCCTAGCATTTTATCACAACTCTTCAATTTCGATATTTGGGGTCGCTCCATATTTTCCAATTAGGTATCCTTTGCGGATATTCACTGTTGTGTGAGCCGAAAAATCACTGATGCCGTATAGTTCCGACACGCCCTCTCCGTTCTTGTCCACAAAATAGAGTTGGTCTTTTCGGAGCAATTCCATGTCCAGCAAGTCTGTGTTGTGCGATGTAAAAACAATCTGTGCTCCATTTGGGTTGGTCCTTTTGCTCTGGAACTTGGCAACGATAAATTTGACTAAGGCAGGGTGCAGTTCTTTTTCTATACCATCTACCAGCAAAAGCCCACCCTTGGTCAATACAGATTCAATCGCAGGAGCAAGCACTATCAGTTTTCTGGTTCCGTCCGATTCATCGGCAAGTTCCATCGTATAGACGCTGGAATTTCCGATTTTATCCTTGCCTTGGTGTATTGATATTGCCTTTAGATTCGTCTCCGAATCATTGGAAGGCTCCGAAAGCATGTGCATAAATTGCACCAGTTCAGCTCTGATTTCTTCCGAGGGAACAGCTTCTTCATCAATTTGTTTGCCGCTGATTTCGAATCGCATGTCTTCGATACCAACATCTGCCGCCTTCGCATAATTAGAACTGGCTCTCAAAATATTGGCATCATTGGGATATTCAAGTAACCGTTGCGGGATATCTGGGTAATCTTTTGAGAAATAAATCATTTCTCTGAACCACGTCATAGCCCTAGCACAATCTTCATCATTCATTGTGCAGGCAACCGAGAAGAATAACTGATTTTCTGCTATGACTTGGCTAATCAGTTTTCTGCGGACTTTCGCCTCTGTGAAAGAAAATTCTTGTCCCTCTCTGGCAAAAACCAGAGTCTTTCGTCCTCTTAGCGCATGATACAATGATTCGGCATACACTTTTTCCTTTGTGGCCGAAAACGAATACCAGTATCTGATTCCATCCAGCGTATATATGAAGGAAAATTTTGTCGGCTCAGATGCAGAATAATCATTTAGTGCAAAGGGAGTCACAGGTATCGAAGCTTTTTCGTGCTGTGTTCTCTGCGCATTTCTGATGAATTGAACAGCAAGCCAAAATGCTCGGATTATATTGCTTTTGCCACCGCCGTTTTTTCCGTAAATAACTGCGCTTGGCAAAATCTGCATTCCACCAAACGGAATAAGGACGCTCTTTAGTGTGCTTGACTTTGTTGCTTCCATAGAAAGAACAGCTTCATCACGAAAAGACCTATAGTTCTTTACACTAAATTCAATCAGCATATTCTAACCTCTATTGCATTACGCTTAGAGTTCTATTAAAAGAGGCCCTATCCGCACGATAGAGCCTCTGCATGTTTTCTTTCAGCTAAAACCTATCCGATTTGAGGTTCACATACAACCCCTCCAGAGGCTCCACAGTACGGTGCATATCGGAACACAATATTGTATCCTTGCCTCTCAGCAAACGCTCTACTGTCGTCTGCCTTTACCAATATTATACGGGTAACCAAAAAGCCTGTCAACCGCATATCGCCCAAAAAGCTCACCCAACTTCTCGCTCAACGTACCATCCTCAATAGGAAAAGGCTTCTCGATTTTTTCGGTACTAAGACCGTCTCTCTTTGCCTTTTTTAATTCATAGTTGTACCGCGTCATTTCATCAATAAACTCTTTTTCTTTTGGGTTCGTTTTTTCATAATCAATTTTAAATTTGTGACACATAGAAAAGAATGTGTCAAAGAAAAGCGTAGCATCCTTTTCACCAGATAAGTATTTCTGCTGATTATCCATACTTAATTTCTCCCAATATCATATACTAAGCAATATAATCCACGCAACCGCTACAACAACTGCAATCAGCAACAGAATACCACACCCGGAATTATCGCCACTACCATTGTTGTTACCGTTATTCCGCTGCGGAGGTCTACGCCCACCACCGCCGCCACCGGAACCACCAAAGTTACGGTCAAAGGCTTGCTTGTAATGAGCATAACCTGTACTGCCGGAACCAAAAGTAACCATGATACTCAATATTTAATTTGCAGCCAATAACAGTTGCGTTATCCATTGTGGGCGATAATCGCCAACAGATTCTATATGCCCATCAACCTTTCTTGCAACAAGAACAAAGCCATTATAATTGTCGTAGAAATCAGCGCTATCACAATACAAAAGTATCGCGATTAAGTCATCGAATCTGTGAATGTATTGAACTTGTACCTCTTGTGGCACAGCATTTAACCCGCCGTTCTTTGCGCGATTTTTAATGCGGAGGAGATTTTCATCAACAGGGTCCAAGCCAACATAATATAGCCGAACTGCATATCCGGCATCCTTGGCTCTACGGCACAGCTCCTTGGAAAACTCTCCATGCAGAGTAGTCTCATAACTAAAGCGGGTTCCATCTTTCAAAGCAGTCTCAATGCGCTCTGAGGCTGCTTTTTCTTTTTCGTCGACAACCAATCCCAAATCCGTTCGCACGGCTCTGAGAATTCCGAGCAGGCTGGATTTTCCTACGCCGTCAATGCCGCCAATAATTGTACAAGTTTTCATGTTCGGACACCTCATTCTAGTTCATGGCGTATCCTTATTTTCCAGTTGTTTCTTTTGAAGTTCCTCTGCCTGCCGCTTTTGAATCTCCTCGATTCGTTTGCGGTAATATTTAGCGTTAGGCCCACGATGTACATCGCAGTACATTCTTGTGACGTGATTGCTAAGCTGGAAATATCGATTGCAAAGCAGACATTTACGATAACGGACATTATTAGTCTGCTCATTGACGATGGCTGCATAGAGCATCGCATCAAGAGTTGGGGACATCAGGCGTTTCTTTTTCCCAGTGCTGTCGTAATTGTAGGTGATGTCCCTCATGTGCAGATTTATATAATCATCCAAGGCGAGTTTCATATATTTGATTGGGTGTGAAATGACATCTAAAAGCATTTCCTCCGCTATTTCCCAGCGAGGTCCGGCATTGGCGGATTCATAGGTAGAAATCGATTCCTTCCAACTGCCGGGATATGTATAGATTCCGGGGGCTCCATCAAGCGCCTTACGTCGGTAATACTGTAGCCCCTCAATAGTTGGTTTTACAAATCCGACCAACGTAATAACCGCGTAATATTTTCCTATGATATTTTCGTACCACGGGATATGTACCGATATGTTATCGCCTTGTCGCTTTCGTTTTTCGGATTTATACGCACGGCTCGAAAACTCTGCTGCATTTACAACTTCATTAGGCACATTAGCTTCTACATCAGCCCAAAGGCAAGACAATGCATAACCCGCCGCCAGATAATTGCTTTGCCGGGGAGAAAGTCCACAGAGCATGGAGATAGCTTCATCCGTATATTTGAAATTTGCGGCAAAAAAAGGTGACATATCAGGACAGAGGTTCAGCACACGCCACATGTGCTGCGCTTTGGTTTCTTCTGGAACAAATAGTTTCCTGAACTCATGCAGCGCAGGTATCGTGTTGGATAATACAAGCGGATAAAGGTCACCCTGTTCATTATCCACTTCATCACCCAGTAGAGAATAGGCCCGCGTGACTGCTCGTGCATCTGCCGTTGATTTCGTCATTTCTGCCAATGCGTCATCTGAAATCGTTCCGTCATAGGGAGAGGTATAGCCATCAGGAGGAACGTGATTTTCCTCCAGCCATTGGCGCACGTTATCTTCCGTGATTCCATGTTCGCGTAAATCCACCAGTGCATCGTTGCTGATGGCAGTATATTGCGTTCTGCCTCGGTCCTGCTTTAGTTGCGAATCGTCCGCCTTGTACCATCGCAGGACCATGTCCGTTGAATAGTAAAGTCCCATAATTACGTCCTCTCAGCATTTTTTACAGCCTCATAATTACAGTATATTGGCTGTCAGACGCATCTGCAATAGGTTCAAAAGGCAAATTGAGCGGAAAATTTTCAAAAAAAGTAAATGTTATCCCTATGTTATCGCTTTTAGTAGGAACAATAATAGGCTACAATGGCTACGATGCACACAGAGGCAACCACGTTGTAGACGAAAGGAGAAAATACAATGACCGATTTTTTGAATGCCTATGATGTGCAACCGGACGAACTTACAATTTCTGAGGTTGCAAAAATCCTACGTTGCTCACGTCAAATGGTTTTAAAGATTTGCCACAAATATAAAGACCTACCCTATTACAAGGTCGGCAAACGTTATCTGATACCAAAGGAGAGTGTTCGAGATTATATTCTTCGAAATCGAGGAGGTAAACTAAACGAATGAGATTTACTGTTGACTATTGCCTATATCCACATGGAAAAAACAATTCCATTGAAACTCCAATGCGTATCATTCTTTGCGATGGCATTGCGGCAGCAGAAATCAATCGCCACCTTGTCCTTGCTCAGATAAATAAAGACAAACCACTTTCAACACCCGTATACCAGCTTTGCATCTACTTGAACTATCTGGACACTCTCGGCATTGGCGCAACAGATGCGACAATGGATATCATTTACGATTTTCTGTCTGTTCTTTATGTTGACGGCTTGCCTTATGCTGGGGACGGAACCCCCAGAAGTTACACTGCCATTTGTAATTATGTGACTGTCATTTCCAAACTATATGATTCGCTTGCCATACGAGGACACATATTGGATGACAGCCTTTACACTCGTTCACAAAAAATGATGCTTTTCTCGGACCAAAAAGAAAAACATCGCAAAGGGCATGTAGTCAAAAAGGGCGAACATCTAACGATGGTTCATCTCCTTGCAAAGCTTTTTTCTCCAAATCAAAATGACATTCCAGAATTCTCTTATACCAAGTGGTATTCAGCCGAACAGATTCGTGCTATCGCTAATGAACTTTCTCTCACATACCGCTGCATCTTCCTCGATACCGTATACACCGGGCATCGGGTTGACAGCGCTCTATCTTTAACCCTTGATACGGTAGACCTGTATAACGCGCAGGTTACGCCGACCAGAACCAAAACCGGAAAGAGACACACTTCACTTATTCCGCCAAATCTTGTTGAAGATTTTCAAAGCTATCTTATGGATGTCCGAAACAACATTGATACCGATAGCGAGTATTTCTTTGTTGGCAGCAATGGAAAACCTGTCACCTATGGTGCTTACCGCAGTGCCTTGGAGAGTGCAAGAATAAAGGTCAACAAGAAGTACGGCTGGGATATTAAAGCGCTCCATACTCACGCAGGTCGCAGCACCTTTGCCGCTGCAATTAGAAGTTATCAGTTAGAGCAGCAACGGAAAGGCATCCCAACTTTTTCTGATGTCGATTTTTGCAATCTGATGGACTGGAAATCGCTGGATTCCTTGAAGCACTACGATTTAGTAAACCGTGTGCAGGATGCCGCTCCTATGTTGATTGATTTTTACAAGAACTATGATGTTCTTGCTTCCATAAATGCAGGTACATTATGAACAGAGATATAAAAATTATCAGTAAGGACTCACACTATTGGACAATCAGTATTGATGGCAAAATTATTCGGCTGAGTCGCTCCAGATACCGTATTGACTTGGGTGTTGCCGAGAACATAGAAGATGTTCTAAAAGCTATCGAAGATGTCTTTATATGGAGACGCACTTTTCTTGATGTTCGCGAACTTATCAACGGAACCAACCTTTTCGTTCTTCTTGACTCACTTTATCCTGAAAACACCATTGAGTTATTCGAAAATCTATATAGGGAACAAATTTCCAAATCGTACATGAATTTCAAAGCCTTCTTTTTCTATGTTTTTTCATTTACTTATGAAAGCTACCACAAAAATTTTTCTATCACTAACAAGCTTCTTTCAATTGTATCAACGGTTTCTACCGAAGTAATCAAAAAGCCCATTCCCGCTCGAACTATTCAAAGCGGTGATTTTTCAGTCACTTATATTTCTACACTCGGAAATATTGCTTCTTTCATTGTGAATGAATCCATTCTTGAAATCTGTCTTCGCGGGCAACCATATATGCGCAATCCAGCAGAGGTTATGAATGCAATCATTAACATACAAGATGCGCTCAAATGCAATGACCGAACAAAATTAGTGTCCATTATCGAACACATTGGTAGTATTGCTACTATTTGTATTATGCAAATATGTTATCCTGAACTAGCAATTGCATACTTTGTAAATGCCTGCAATTGCATTGTTCGGAAACGTGAACCAATTTATCCTCAATCTGTTCTTCGAAGTTATTTTCATCAAGTGCCTTATCGCGACCCTGCACGTTTTTTCTTTTATACAATTCTAAAATCACTTGAACAAAGAATTCCCTTTTGGCATAGAAAGCTGTTTGATGGCAACCAGCAGGAACTCCTATCATCAAAAAATCAATGGATACTATTTTACTACCACGATTCCACTTTATTATCGTTCCTTAAAATTCGTTTTATCGGTGCAGAATCATTGCAATCAGAACTTCAAAAATATCTACTGCATCGTGCTACCATTGGACATCAAAGCCCAGACGTAATTGCAATCTGTCACGAGGCTGATAACATAAACATTTGTATCAGTATTTTTTATAATCATCTTGATATATACCTTAAATCCGTTCACGAACTAACAAAATTTGATATACAGCTACTATTGTCCTGTTTTTTTCAGAATACAAGCTACAGCTACAAAACAATTATTCACTGTATAAAATCGCTCCGTCTTTTTTACAAATTTATCACCTGCATAGAAAACAGTTCCCCCTCTTCTGCTTTCTATAAGATTCAATTTCCATCATCACCGAACAATCTTACCATTCCAATGTCACCACAGGCGAAAGATGCTCTTCTCCGAAAGCTCTCTGAATTGCCTCCTGTTGTTCAAATCGGCATTAAAATTGCTTGTTGCACAGGGCTTCGTTCTGGTTCCTTTGGTGAGTTGATGACATCCTCACTTACTCATACCGATGGTGGATATACGCTTCGCGTGTTTTTAAAAAAGACTTATAAATATCAAATAAAGAATAATCTTCCAACATTTATCGATTACTCTATTCCAAATGAACTGGGCATAGAAATTGAGAAATTCATTGCGGATACACAAAGTCTCCGTGTCATGCTAAACAAACCATATTTATTGGTCTATCAACCCATGTCTCGACGCTCTGACACAAGTCGGCTTCCGACTGTTTTTAGCGGCGACTCATTATCATATTACGCATCAAAACTTCTTCGTGAAGCTCACCTGTATACTTCTGATGGCTCTCCAGAAAAATTATCTCTGCGCCGTATCCGTGCTGAAATGGGACGTTTTCTCTTTGCAAGTGGAAAAAATGCCAATGAAGTTTCAGGTTTTCTTGGGAACTCTCCAATTATTGCTCAAACACACTATGACAACTATCTACCAATAGATGATGCCAAAATGTATGATGCTCTTTGGCAGGAAACCATTGAGAAAGGCATCGCTTCTTGTGCAAAGCCGAATGTTTCCCCTAATCCAGTTATGTATGGAACATGCATTTCACAAAAAGAATGTTCCGGAAAAGACTGCCGTAAATGTCCTTCTCTAATCCAATGTAAAGGTGGTGATACGGATGCCTTCCGCTGCCCTTCAGTTTCCTGACAATGGAGCATTCTGCGATTATGTTAGATTACCAGATAAGGTTCAACACGACTATGCCAAACTTTTGAAACTATATTCCACAGATGATTTTTATTCTTTAAGATGGCATATTCATCTCAGTATGGCAAACCGAACAGGGAAAGTTCTGTTTCCTCAATCGCAAACATTACTAGAATCCGACATCACAAGAATCACAGTCATCAATATGCTTACATCTGGCACAGCTATTGCCACATGCCAGCGGCGAGTACATGACTTTGCCGCCATCTTCAATTTCTTTGACTCCGAAAGTCTTGACCTCCATTACATAACTCAGAATAGTGTTGACAATTTCATCAATCACCTTGATTCTTCGTCTTATGATTCTTGGAAGCGGAATCAATATATGCAGTCGTTCCAGTCTCTCATCGAATCTTGCGTCACTCTCGGTGTGATTCGCATTGATAGTAATTTAGATGCCACCTATCGTTTTCCTCAACAACGCGAACCTAAACGCGCTCCAGATAGTATAATAATCAATCAACTCGACAGCCTGTTCTTCGATAACAGCATTGATATTCCACTTGATTATCGTTCCTTATATGTTCTTCTGCGGTTACATACACATCGTTTCTCAGAAGTAGCTGCCACACCGCTTGATTGCATGAGTTATCCTGCAGATAATGTCTTTGCTATCACCATTCCCAATTCCAAAGAAACTCCTCGTCACATTCCTGACTATCAGAAATACAACTTCTTACTTAGCGGATTCTGTGGAGGCTTTTGCCACGATATTGTTTATAAACAGCAGCAATATGCGTTCGCCATGCAACAGAACATTCCAGATGAAATAAAGGATTACCTTTTCGTTTCACACAAAGGTCCCCACTTGGTCAGCATATCAGAATTCAATTCATTCCTTGCAGAGTTTTGTACACAGTATCAGATTGTCGATGCTGCCGGGAATTCTGCCAAAATCACTTCACACGACCTTCGGCATATAGATGTTTGTGAGCGTTTCAAAAGCAATATTGTATCCCCAGAACGGACCTCCGTTGAATGCAACCATACCTGCGTTGAAGATACAATGGGTTATGGTTACTATTCCAAGCATGACGAAGCCAAACATCTTGCCAATATCGTAACTCCCATTCTTCCAACCATTCTCAACACTGCGCCAACTCCAAGAATCGTTCCTCAGCGCAAATACGAAACACTCGCACAGCAACCTGCAACAAGAATCATTCCTTGCTACGGTCTCTGCCTCAACCGTAAATGTTCGCCACAATTTGAGAAATGTTTCCACTGTAATTCCTTTATTCCAGACCCGCAGTACAAAGAGTACATCATTGCCGCCATAGAACGCCTCAAAAAAGCAAACGAGTTGATTGTTAAAAAGCATGGCAACAGCACCGTTTTTCAACAAAACCTGCAAGATATTCACACCTTTAACTGCTATCTCGAAAAAATAGATTTCAAGAATCAATATACTAACCAAGGTGAAGTTATATGAAAAGACAGAACAATGGTATTATAGAATATCAAAAGAACAAACGTAATGACACCATATCTCGCATCGGCGAGGCATACGAGTATTTATCAACAACACATCAGCCTATCAGTAAATCTTCCATCAGCAGAGAAAGCGGCATAAGTCGCGTTACTCTAAACAAACCAGAAATCACAGAATATTTGAAAAAGTATCCGGAATTCTGCCCGAATAATGAATCATCCTATGTCCTCGAATCCAATCATGCATTGAAAGAGGAAAACCAAAATCTTCGCAGCGCACTCTCTCAGGCTCGTAATCGCAACAATCGGATTGCAAAAGAGAATCTTCAGTTGCGTAAGGATTATGATGAACTCAAAGCTAAGTACGCCAAAGTTCTTGGCATGAACCAGAAACTTCAAGAAAAACGTTTGATTAAACTCTGAAGAAGTAAGCCGCACGACCATACTAAGTTGTACGGCTTTTGTCTAAAACAAAAGCTCACCTTGCACATTCATACAAGATGAGCTCTTTGCTTGTTCCGTTACACGTTCGACCAACTGTAAAGTATAGAAGCATTTTCATAAACATTGTCGTTATGAGCTTGCTCTATGCTTTACAGTTATCGTTTACAGTGTAAATGAACAATCATATGGTTGGGTCGGCGAGGTTCGAACTCACGAATGCGGGAGTCAAAGTCCCGTGCCT